>ERZ1292623.298-Hain-H51-01um-R1-298-length-55700-cov-12_pt1 | contig 55700 bp, 62 predicted proteins | sample MGYA00564398_ERZ1292623 | MGnify/ENA primary metagenome ERZ1292623 (study PRJEB36523, sample SAMEA6512633) | groundwater metagenome | collected 2019-01-07 | study: AquaDiva: Metagenomics assemblies of 32 groundwater samples
TTGAACGCGGGAGAAACAATTGGGTCGAACCCTTGCGGAATTGGATTTTAGATACGAAACAAGCCGATTTTTTGTCTCATTCTGACAATCTCTACGAGATTAAAGCGTTTGTGCAAAAAATCGGAACGAACCCTGTGGTTCGTGACAAGTCCGCCCGCTTCGCCGTACCCTCCCCGTTCGGATTCACGGCCAGCCATCGAGCCCGATTGCATCCGTTCGGATCCGTCACGCGCGCGCCCGATTCGCTTTCGGATTCCGAAGTTTCGATTTGCGGAGAGGGTGGGATTCGAACCCACGACGGGCTTGCGCCCGGACGGTTTTCGAAACCGTTGGAATGAACCACTATCCGACCTCTCCAGTATACCGTATCCCCGAGAGGATTTGAACCTCTGACCTCTTCCTTCGGAGGGAAGCGCTCTTCCGCTGAGCTACGAGGACCTAGTGCTTGCACTGCGAAGCCTTGGCGAAGCAGTGCTCGGAGTGGGATTTGAACCCACAATCCCTTGCGGGAGCGACATTTTAAGTGTCGTGCGTATGCCAGTTCCGCCATCCGAGCATTTTGAGGTGGCAGCGGGAATCGAACCCGCGCAATCGCGGTTTTGCAGACCGCAGCGTTTCCACTTCGCCATGCCACCGACATCTTACTTTACTCAGTTTCTAAGAGTTTTTCAATCCTCGCCGCTCGTTCTTCCGTCGAGTCAATTTCAAACCGAATTTTCGGCACCGGACGCATGACGAGGGATTTGTTTACCATCTGCTGGAGATCGTAGATGCGATGATGGAGTTCTTTGAGAACCACATCGCTGCGTTCCGGAGGAAGCACGGAAATTTTGACAAGCGCATGTTCTCCGGTAGGCGAAACTTCTGCGCCCATTACCGTGACCAGGGGTGTGCCCTCGACGTCGAGTTCTTCTTCAACAATCTTTGCGACAACATCACGCAACAGATCGTTTAATTTTTTGTTCCTCATAAATTTCTAGAACATCTCCCTCTTTAATCAATAATGGTATGCCGAGTTCGGAGGGATTTACATCAATGCGTAATCCACATTCTAGGCCTTCGGCAACCTCCGACACGTCTGCTTTTTTTTGCTGGAGCTGGACGATTTTGCCGGTAGCAAAAAGCTTCGTTCCGCGCATGACGGTCACAAGCGCTCCACGCACTGCTTTGCCAGAAGTAACTTTGCCACCAACAATCTGCGTCTTTCCTTGCGTACCAAAGAGTGCGAGAATTTTTAATTTACCAAGGTCATTGCGCTTGATTTCGGGATCAAGCAAGTCAGACATGATGTCGCGAACGAGCTCAACGAGCTTGTAAATGATATCAAAAGTCTCCACGCGAACTTGCTCGCGTTCCGCCGCGCGCTTGGCCGAACTCTCGGTATCCACGTGAAAACCTATTACTGCCGCGTGGGTGGCACTAGCAGACTTGATGTCGTTGTCGTTGATTTTGCCTACCCCAAATCCCACGACTTTGTAATCTACTTCTTCAGACTTGATGGTGCGAAGCACCTGATCAATTGCCTCCAGTGAACTTTGCACATCAGCTTTGATGATGAGATTCGCCGTGCGCTTGTCCGGCATGTTTTCGTGGGCGAAGAGTGCAACCGGCGCAAGCGCCGTGTTGACCTGAGCTTGTCGAAGGCCCTCATCACGACTCGCAACTTGGAACGTCGCTCCCAGTGGGGGAACACTCTCCCAGCCAAGAACCACACAGGGCTGTGACGGCCCGACTGATTTGGTCACTTTCCCCAAAAAATCTTCGAGTGATTTTACTTTTGCGATCGCCGTACCAGCCACCAGAGTATCGCCGATGTTCAGTGTTCCGGATTGTACGAGTAGCGTGGCTACAGTACCGCGCTTGCTATCCATGTGCGACTCCAGCACATAGCCATGTGCTGGTCCGGTCGCATGACCGGACAACTCTTCAAGTTCTGCCACCAATAGAATAGTCTCCAATAAGTGGTCGACACCTTGGCCAGTCTGACCGGAAATTTCCACGACCGGCACCTGGCCACCGTAGTCTTCTACCATGACTTCCGCTTCGGCAAGCTCCTGGCGCACGCGCTGCGGATTGGCTCCATCTTTATCAATTTTATTAATCGCCACGATAAAGGGCGTTTCTGATTCCTTGATAATCTTGATTGCTTCCTTGGTTTGCGGCTTGAGTCCCTCTTCGGCGGCGATCACGAGAATCGCAATGTCCGCCACTTTTGCCCCTCGAGAGCGAATCGCACTAAATGCCTCATGGCCAGGAGTATCCAAAAACGTTATTCGTTTATCGTTGATCGTCGCAACGTACGCACCGATATGCTGTGTAATCCCACCAGCTTCTTTTGCGGCGACGCGCGACTTGCGCACAAAATCGAGCAAGGTTGTCTTGCCGTGGTCTACATGGCCAAGTATGACGACGATAGGCGGGCGAATAGTGTCCATAAAGCTCAATAAGTCTACAATAAAATATGAAAAAAGTCTACTAAAACGATACGCCCCCGACGATGTGAATCCAGGGTGACTGGAAGGCACGATCGTCGGGGGTGAAGAACGGTTCTAGTAGTTGTCCGACCTCTGCGGCCGGACTTGCGGGAGGCGCTTGGGCGACCGCTCCGGAAGGAACGGGGGTGGAGTTGGAGTGGCGCGGAGACGACTGTCCCGCACCAAATCCTCGATCTTCCACTTGAGATTCCGCACCTCTCGCTGGACGTCGCGAAGGGGGTCGGGCGTCGGGGTGGCGAAAGCACGGCGGGTGGGCTTCTTGGCCTTCGCCTTCGCCATGGCCGGCTTCGCAGGCACGGGCCCAGAGACGGTGGGCGTGGACTCCGGCGTGATGGCTGGGGCGGAAGCCACCCGGGCCGCCATCATCACCTGGGCCACCTGCTTTGCCCAGGGGCTCGTCGCGTAGTGGTAGCCCCGAAGGTTGGTCAGAACCGAGATCGCCCGCTGGCGCTTGGTTTCCAGCGATGCGTCCGCCTTCTCCGTCCAGTCCATGACCTCGCCAGCGAGTCTCGCGTACTCGACCTCCTCGAAGTTGTGGCTCATGTTCCATACATCCGAGGATTGCCCGAGATACCAGTTGAGCCGGTCCGCAATATTGCCAGCGAGGAGCTTTGCTTCAGGGGTTCCAAGACGGGCCTGCCACTGGTAGGCCTGCTCGAGCCGGGCGATATCCTCGTCGTCCTTCCAGTGTGAAGCGAGTTCGGGAAGCGCCGGCGGGACCGTGCTCTGATCCCGGAAGATGAGCAGCCCGAGGAGGAGGACGTTGATCGCGACGAGACCACCGATAAGCCACTTGGTCATAACACCTCCGAAAAGAGAAAAACGGAAACTGTCGTGGGGGCGGGATTGCCTTCCACGTGAATCTAAACCTGCTATATTATAACAGAAAATAAAGTATTGTCAAATGCCACGTAGACTTTTTCGAGATTTTGCGGTACGGTATACAGATGCCAAAGCGTTTTACCATCGTCAACGCCATACCGTACGTCAACGCCAACGCTCACATTGGTTTTGCTTTAGAATTGATTTTGTCTGATACTCTAGCGCGATATCATCGCCTGCAGGGTGAAGAAGTGCGATACACCACCGGCACCGATGAAAATTCCCTCAAAAATGTCCAAGCCGCAGAAAAGGCTGGCAAGCCGGTAGCGGATTTTGTAGCCGAGCATGCGGAGGTATTCAGGAAATTAAATACAACACTCAATATTTCCGCTGATGAGTTTATTCGTACTACCGAAGAGCGCCACATCATCGGCGTTCACAAAATCTGGAAGGCCTGTGATGCTACTGGGGATATTTACAAAAAGAAATACCAGGGACTCTACTGTGTGGGCTGTGAGGTGTTTTATACACAAAAAGATTTAGTCGATGGCCTCTGCCCGGAACACAAAACTAAACCCGAGCTTATCGAAGAAGAAAACTATTTTTTCAGACTCTCTAACTATCAAGATTGGTTGTTGCAAATTATTGAATCTGATGAGCTCAAAATCACACCAAGCTCACGCAAAAGCGAACTGACCGAATTTATAAAATCCGGTCTTGAGGATTTCAGTATCTCCCGGTCGAATGACCGGGCAAAAAATTGGGGAATTACGGTGCCTGGCGATGACGAGCAAAAAATTTACGTCTGGTTTGATGCGCTGACAAATTATGTAAATGCAGTAGGGGTTGTGTGGTGGAATGATAGTTATCGCGCACACATGATTGGAAAGGGCATTAGCAGGTTTCATGCGATCTACTGGCCCGCGATACTCAAATCCGCCGGACTTGCGACTCCCAACGAAATCTTTATTCACGGCTACGTGACGGTAGACGGCGAGAAAATTTCAAAGTCGCTGGGCAATGTCGTGGACCCCTTTGAAGTGGTAGAAAAATATGGCGTTGATGCAGTGCGGTATTTTTTACTTCGCGAAATCCCTTCGACAGGGGATGGAGATTTTTCCATTGCCAAACTCGAAGCTCGCTACAACGGCGATCTAGCAAATAACTTGGGAAATCTGGTAAGCCGCGTGGGAAAACTTTCAGAAAAACTCATATCGAAGGAAATTGATCCGGCCATTACGAAACAACTTGAAACGACCACTACCAAATATCACGAAGCTATCAAGACCTTTAAACTCCATGAAGCACTAGCGCATCTTTGGGAACTCTATACGTTTGCGAATGTGTACATGAATGAGAAGGCACCGTGGAAAACAGGTGATGCCCAGGCAGTTGCCAGTATTTCCCATCTTCTCCAGGAAAGCACCGCGCTCCTTGAACCCTTCCTTCCGGAAACCGCCCAAAAGATCCGAAGCAATACTCCGGGACCTCTCTTTCCCAAACTTCTCTAATGGAACCCAACAGCACACTGTTTGCCATATTTTGTATCGTCGTGGTTGGATTTTTGGTCGCTGATCTGGGCTACTTCAACCGCAAGGCCCACAAGATATCGCTCTCCTCGGCCGTCATACAAACGGTTTTTTGGATCGCCGTATCACTTATCTTTGCCGCGCTGATCTTTTTTTGGATCGACCAGAAAACTGCCACGGAATTCCTTACCGCCTACGTCACCGAAAAAATGCTTTCCGTCGACAATCTGTTTGTCATCCTCCTGATTTTCAACTTTTTCCGCATATCGGAACGCTACTACCACCGGGTTCTTTTTTGGGGCATCATGGGAGCCATTGTTTTTCGTGGCATATTCATAGGAGCCGGCGCGATTCTCGTAAGCAACTTCCACTGGATCCTCTACATCTTCGGGGCGATCCTCATCTACACGGGAATCAAATTGCTTTTTGACAAAAAAGAGGAACATGCGGATTTTAGCGATCATGGCGTCCTGCGGTTTGCAAAAAAGTTTTTTTCTTTCACTACCGACGACCACGGAGGAAAGTTTTTTGTCCGTAAACAAGGAAAGATTCACGCCACCTTACTGTTCATGGTCATTTTGCTTGTCGAGGCGACGGACATCGTATTTGCTGTGGACTCCATACCGGCTGCGTTTGCAATCTCGCAGGATCCGTTTGTCGTTTTTACCTCAAATATTTTTGCTATCATGGGATTGCGGGCACTGTTTTTTGTCATCGAAAAAGTCGTCCACCGCTTCCACCACTTACAAAAGGGTTTGTCGTTTATCTTGGTGTTCATTGGGGTCAAGATGCTCGCGGGAATATTTGATATCCACCTTTCTTCGATGATTTCGTTTGCCATCATCATGTCCGCTTTAGCCATCTCGCTTATTATGTCTATTCTATTACCGAAAAAAATATAACATGCAATTTATCGACATCCATTCACACGTCCAGTTCGTAGCGTACGAAGCTGACCGCGACGCGGTAATACTGCGTGCAAAAGAGGGGAACACCAAGATGATCAACGTCGGCACGCAAAAAGATACCTCAAAAGCTGCCGTGGAGCTCGCGCACCAATATCCTGACATCGCATGGGCGACGATTGGGCTTCATCCCATACACACGAGCAAAAGCTTTCATGACAAAAAAGAGTTAGGCGATGAAGGCGAAGATTTCACGTCACGTGGCGAAGTGTTTGATTATGATTATTACCTTGAATTAGGAAAAGATCCGAGAGTGGTAGGCATAGGGGAGTGCGGCTTGGATTACTATCGACTAAATCACGAAACACGCAACATACAACATGAAACATTCAAAAAACATATAGAACTAGCACTGGAACTAGACAAGCCCCTAATGATCCATTGTCGTGATGCATATGACGATTTGCTTGCAATGCTAGATTCGCGATCACGGGGAAACATTCATTTTTTTGCTGGAAGTTGGGATGTTGCCAGGCGTTTTCTCGATCTCGGCTTTACGCTTTCATTTACCGGGGTAATCACCTTTGCCGATCAGTACGATGAAGTTGTAAAAAACACACCGCTTGATATGATTCTCACAGAAACGGATTCGCCCTACATCACTCCAGCGCCCCTCCGAGGCAAGCGCAATGAACCGGTGAATGTACAATACGTCGTCGCTCGCATTGCGGAATTAAAAGGCCTGCCGGTCGAACAAGTCAGCGAGCAAATTATGCAAAACGCAAAACGAGTTTTTGGAATATGAAAAAAATTCTGAAAATAATTCTTACCATATTCATAATAGCGCCAATAAGTTGGGTTATCTATGTGCTTGCATTTCAAGGCTTTCCTGATAATTATGATTTTTATCGTGATTGCAAAAAGGTTAAAGAGGGCATGACAAAACAAGAGATACAGATAATCTTGCAAAAATATATCAATGATTCAGAATTTGAAATAGAAGAGAAAAAACCAATAATAAATTATGGAGGGAAAATTATCTACGAGGAAGAGTGGGAATTGAGTACAGAAGGATTTGCAGATCGGTTGTTCTGTGGAGGATTTTTCAATGATAACATCCTCGTGAAAAAAACAATGACTTTTGATTAACAAATGAAAAAATATTCCCTTCGAAAAATTAAAAAAGAAGTCAATTATGCGTTTATAGACAGCCAGAATTTGAACCTAAGCATTAGAGAACTGGGGTGGCGGTTGGATTACAGACGATTTCGAATATATCTGAAAGAAAAATACGGCGTCAGCAAAGCGTATCTTTTCATAGGATATGTTGAAGGAAATCAGTGGCTCTACACATCTCTTCAAGACGCTGGATTTATTTGCATCTTCAAGCCCACGTTGCAATACAAAGATGGCACCACAAAAGGAAACTGCGATGCTGAACTAGTATTGCACGCTATGATTGAGTATCCTATCTATAACCAAGCAGTAATTGTAACGGGGGATGGTGATTTTTACTGTCTCGTGGAACACTTGATTGGGCAAAAGAAGCTAAAGGCAATTCTGATACCAAACAGGTTCAAATTTTCGGCGCTTCTGAAGCTATCATTGGTACGACCCTTTTTGAGATATATGAATGATTTAAAGGAAAAATTGGCCCATAAAAAAGAAAAGGCCCCATAAGGACGAAACCTTAAGGGGTGATCTTTTCCGTTGGTGATGATGCTAGTATAGACGAATAATCGGTAAAGTCAATACATTATGGAAACAAGACATCTCAAAGCAGCAGTCATATTGACGGGGATTATCTCACTGGTGGCAATCGTGAGCGCTTTTTATACGCAGTGGAGAGCCGAGCAAACGTTGACGCCAAAGTGCAGTTACCTGGACCCCATCCTCGTTGACTTGCTTGCTTTTTCCGCTGGACTGTTTCTTGTCCTGGAAGGATTGTATCGTATCATCGAGCATCAGGAAATCAAAACTACCAAAGATCGACTTTTTTTGGCAATCCGCATAGCATTCGGGTGTGCCATTATCACACTCCACGTGATGCAATTTATTCATAAATAATCGAAGTATCACATGATTTCAGAAATCTTAGCATATGTAGGGACAGGGCTGGTCATTATTGCATACTTTCCGCAAATTTTTCATTTGATTCGTGAAAAGCGCTCTGCCGGTATCAGTCTCAACGCCTATTATCTATGGGGCACGGCGACTATACTTTTTTTGATCCACGCGATAGTGATCAACGACTGGCCCTTCATCATCGTTCAATGCGTAGCTCTCGTGCTAGATGCCATTATCATTTTTTACACGATAAAGTACCAAGACGCATAACGATGAAAAAGTATTCTCCTCAAACAATCGAAAAGAAGTGGCAGAAGAAATGGAAAGCCCAAAAACTCTATGAGACTGCGGATGCGGTTTCGGGGAAAGAAAATTTTTACAAGCTCGTAGAGTTTCCATATCCGTCAGGGAATTTGCATATGGGACACTGGTACTCATTTGCAGTGCCGGATATTTTTGCAAGGTACAAGCGGATGAAAGGATACAATGTGCTTTATCCGATGGGCTTTGACGCGTTTGGATTACCGGCAGAAAATGCGGCGATCAAAAATAACCTCCAGCCAGGCGAGTGGACCAAACAAAACATCAAGACCATGACCAAGCAGATGGAGTCAATGGGTGCGATGTTTGATTGGTCGCGGATGGTGAGCACAATTGATCCTGACTATTACCGCTGGACGCAGTGGATATTCATACAATTTTACAAAGCCGGTCTGGCCTATCGAGCGAAGACGCTCGTGAACTGGTGCCCAAAGGACAAGACCGTCCTTGCCAATGAGCAAGTCGTGGATGGCAAATGCGAGCGTTGCGGGAGCGACGTGGAGCAGCGCGAGCGTGAACAGTGGATGTATCGTATTACCAAGTACGCCGATGCACTCGTTGATGGTCTCGAAAAAGTCGACTGGCCGGAGGTCACTAAAACCGCACAACGAAATTGGGTATGGGACGTAGAGACAGGAGCGCTTCGCCTTCACGATTGGATTTTATCGCGACAGCGGTATTGGGGCACGCCCATACCTATGATTATCTGTAAAGATTGCGGATATCATCCGGTGCCGGAAGAAAAATTGCCGGTGAAATTGCCTAAGTTGGAAAATTATCTACCAGTTGATGATGGATCTTCGCCGCTCGCGCGTGCCGAAAAGTGGGTCAATGCGAAGTGCCCAAATTGCGGCAAGAATGCAAAGCGCGAGACTGATACAATGGACACCTTTGTGGACTCAAGCTGGTACTACCTCGCGTATGCAACGCGAGGAATTTCCAATTTCCAATTTCCAATTTCCAACGATGCCTGGAATCCAGTGGATCTCTACACGGGTGGAGCGGAACATAACACGATGCACTTGCTTTACTCGCGGTTTTTCATCAAAGCACTGCATGATTTGAAATTGGTAGACTTTGATGAACCGTTCACTATACGCCGCAACCACGGCACTGTGCTGGGGCCTGATGGTGCGAAGATGTCAAAGTCCAAAGGAAATATTATCGACCCCGACAAAGAAGTCGCGCAGTTTGGTGCCGATGCAGTGAGAATGTACCTGGCGTTTCTGGGACCCTACGATACGTTCAATGGTCCGTGGACACCACAGGGGATCACGGGGATTTCGCGATTTTTAAACAAAGTTTGGAAATTGGCTCACGAGGAACAACAAGAAACAAATCAACAGAGACTTCACCAGGCGATCAAAAAAGTTAGCGAAGACATCGAAGCCCTGCACTTTAACACTGCTATTTCTGAATTAATGAAGCTCTTGAATGAACGAGAAGTGATAGATGAGGCATTTCTAAAATTGCTTGCACCATTTGCGCCGCACTTGGCCGAAGAACTTTGGAGTCGAAATCACAGCACGTCTATCCATCTCGAATTATTCCCTGTGTACGATCCTCGCATGATCCAAGAATCTATGGTGGATTTTGTGATCCAGGTAAACGGCAAAACCCGGGGAGTCATTCAACTGCCAGTGGATAGTGATGAATCAGCAGTGCGTAGTGCGGCAGAAAAAGATGACAGGATAAAGCGCCATCTCACCAGTACGGTTAAAAAGGTAATTTTTGTAAAAGGTCGTCTGTGCAACTTTATTCTCTAAAGTCGCGTCGTACTAGGTATTGCGACAGTTGTGCTGCCAGCTTATACTTATCCTATGAGGCTCAAACTGCTTGGACAATTCGAGAAGCTGGTTGAGCAATATCAGCGGGATATCGTCAATTTTCACTACCGACTGGTGGGGAATAGGCCCGACGCTGAGGATTTGGCGCAGGAAACATTTCTGAAGGTGTACCACAAGCTCGATTCGCTCAAGGATCAGGAAAAAGTGAAAAGTTGGATGTATAGCGTCGCACGCAATGTGACGATAGATTTTTTTAGGAGAAACAAGAACAAAAGCATCCCGCTTGACAATCTTCTCCTGGAAAACTATGCGAGAGCGACCGCCGTAGATTACCGCGACGAAATTTCATCAAAAGAAATTTCTCAAGAATTGCAAAAAACGGTCGCACAGTTGAGCACGGAGGATCAGACGATCGTGAAACTGCTTTACTACGAAGGATTTTCGTACAGGGAAATCTGCGACCTTCTCCATATCAACCAAAATACCCTTAAAAGCCGACTTCATCGTGCACGCAAGGTCTTGTTGGCCGCGATCCAGGCAAACGACCTTCTGCGAGAAGTTGCCATTGAATATCAATAACGTCGATCAGTTTATTAGAACAAAAGTGGCTCATTTTTCATCACAACCGTATATTATTGAGCCTTCTACCGGCTTTGTCCGTCGCGTGGTAAACCATGCTACCATGGTTGAAAAACAGCGTCGCGCGCGCATCAATATTTGGTTTGCTCTCGTTGCTTTGACACCATATGCGTTGCGGGCACTGTGGTCGCTCATCAGGAGCGATTTTGTTTCTGTACTAAGCCTTCCTTTTGGAAATACTGTAAGTCAAGCTTATGGCGTTTTCATGTCATCAATCACTGCGTATGCAATGCTCGGAGCTGGAATTGTGCTTGCAGTTTATATAGTGGGTCTCCCACGATGGCGCAAGGTATGGTAGGATAGGTCCATGGCTGAAGGAGAAACGCCGGCAAAGCTCGAACAGGAAATCGCAAGCATTGAACGTGAACTCGCTGAAAAGCGAGAAGTTTTGCGGCGTGAATCTCTTCACGAAGTGATCAGACAAAAAATCGCTGATGCGCCAACCCCTCAACCTCAAGTGCAACCATCTCCTGCCCCTACGCCAGCTTCTGACGGAACTTCGGTTCCTCCACAACTGTTCCACAAAGTGCAGGCACTCGTGAATACAGCTTTTCTCAAGTCAATCGATGAAGCCATCAAAGAGGCAAAAGCAACCAACAATGCCGCCCTCATCGACGCGTTTCATGATCTATTAGTCGACGAACTCTACAACCACCTCATCGAGAGGGGAAAACTAAAGCAAATGTGATGAATCTTTTAGTTCCTATTCTTTTGCTTCTCGTACTCGGAATTCTCTTTCTTGCCGCGTTTGTTGTCGTCGGGGGAGTGCGGACGAAGGGTCGTTTGCAACGCGCACTCAACATGACGCTCTTTTTGATTCAGGTTCCCAAGGAACACCCCAAGAATCAAGACAGCACCAATCAAAAGCAACTGGAAAAAGAAATGATCGCGATCGGCGAACAGCTTTTGACGAGCTTCAGCAATATCCACGACAAGGGATGGAACAAGTTCTTATACGGCGAGCCATATCTCGCTCTGGAAATGTCCGTCCACCACATTGGCGAGGAAACGAATCTTTACCTTGCTGTCCCCAAAAATTCAGCCGACATTATCGAAAAACAAATCCACAGCTACTACCCGACGGCGGATGTCTCGCGTGTTAAAGACTACAACATTTTTAATCCCGAAGGTGCGACGGCGGGAGCATCCATTCGTCTGGAAAAATCAAAGGTGTTGCCCATTCGCACCTACCAGACCCTAGAGTCCGACCCCGTCAGTGCGCTATTGACAGCACTCTCCAAACTCGAGGCGGAGGGTGAAGGTGCGGCGGTACAAATCCTCATACGCCCCACCCATGCACGACGCCTCAAAGACCTCATGACAAGAGTCGCGAGGCAAATGCAATCCGGCTACGAGTTTGAGGTGGCCCTAAGGCGTGCTAAGCATCCGCCGAGCAAAGAAAAAGAGCGCAAATATGCGGAAAACGAACGCCTGCCCGAACATACAAAGATCGTCACCCCCACGGAAGATGCCATCATCAAAGCCATCACTTCAAAAATCGGAAAACAGATGTTTGATGTCAACATTCGTTTCCTCGCATCCGCCCCATCAGAACCTTTGGCCGACCAAATTCTCAAAGAACTGGAAGGATCGCTCGTGCAATTTGCCGGACCGGGACTCAACGGACTTACCATGAGCCGCCTGACCGGCAACGCCCTGCAAAAACTAATTTATAACTTTTCGTTCCGGCTTTTCAATGAACGGGAAAAAATGATTCTCTCCACCGAGGAGCTCAACAGCCTCTACCACTTTCCCACCGCCGCCACGGCCGCACCCAAGGTAAAATTCCTCAAGTCCAAGGCATCTGAACCGCCTGCAGAGCTCCCGCGCGAGGGTGTGGTGATCGGACTCAACAAGTTCCGCGGTATCGAAAACCAGGTTCGCATATCGCCAAAGGATCGCAGGCGCCACCTGTACATCATAGGACAGACGGGCACGGGCAAATCCAGCTTTATGAAACATATGATTGAGCAGGATCTTGCCAACGGCGAGGGGCTGTGTGTTATTGAGCCTCACGGAGATTTTGCCGAACACGCTCTGTCGGTCATCCCGCAAGAGCGTATCAACGATGTCGTCTACTTCAATCCTTCTGACCTGGAAATGCCGTTTGGTCTCAATATGCTGGAATTTGATCCTGCTCATCCGGAACAGAAAACACTTCTGATCAACGAACTCTTGAGCATCATCGACAAACTCTACAATTTAAAAGAAACGGGCGGTCCACTCTTCGAAAAATATTTCAAAAACGCCTGTTTGCTCCTGATGAACGACTACCAGTACGACCCGACCAATGAGAGCAAGATTCCCGTGTTGGCCGACATCTCGCGAATTCTTGTGGATACTGATTTTCGCCTCGATAAACTTTCTCGCGAACAGGATCCGCTTGTACGCCAGTTTTGGGAACTGGAGGCTGCAAAGGCGGGAGGAGAGTCAAGTCTTGCCAACATGGCACCCTACATTTCCAGCAAAATCGACACCTTTGTGTCCAATGACTACCTACGCGTAATCATCAACCAAAAGCGCAGTACGATCAACTTCCGGGAAATCATGGACCAGGGAAAGATTTTGATCTTGAGCCTTTCCAAGGGGAGAATCGGTGAGGTCAACGCACAGCTGTTGGGTATGATGGTGGTGGGCAAATTGCTCATTTCGGCTCTCTCGCGTGTCGATATACCGGAAGATCAGCGGAGAGATTTTTTCCTCTACATTGATGAATTTCAAAACGTGACCACCGACAGTATCGCTACTATATTATCGGAAGCAAGAAAATATAGATTGAACCTTACCATCGCGCACCAGTTTATCAAACAGCTCAAGGAACCGATCCGCGATGCGGTATTTGGCAATGCCGGATCGTTTGTCGTCTTTCGTATCGGTCCCGATGACGCCGAATTTCTCAAAAACTTTTTCGATCCCTATTTTACACCGCAAGACCTGGTCAACATTGACAACTTCAACGCCTATGTAAAACTACTTATGAACGACAAGACAACTAAACCCTTCAACATCCAGACTATACGGGAAGGGGTTGGGTCCCCGGAAATGTTTGAGTTCATTCGTGAACATTCGCGAAGCGTGTACGGCCGGCCGCGCGCGCTCGTGGAAGAAGAGATTCGTCGTGGATTTGAAAACGCACTATGACTGTTGTTTCACGTAAAGATTTTACCAATGCGATCATCACCGGACTCACCGCTGGACTGTTGGCATGGGCGGTGCTCACGTACCTTCAAAAATCGCTACCGTACGGCTTTGCCGCCGCATGGCTGGTACTGATCATCCCCATTCTCTGGATCGCCGGCGTACAGTTGGGATACATTTTGGGACGATGGTTTGGTTTTTTTAATCAGTTTGGCAAATATGCGGCCACGGGATTTACCAATTTTGCCGTAGACGCGGGAGTATTGAACCTTTTATTTTCTTTGACGCATATTGCCGAGGGACCCATCTATTCTCTTGAAAAAGGGGCCTCGTTTTTGGTTGCTGTGACCCACAGCTACTACTGGAACAGACGCTGGGCGTTTCAATCTGATCAATTGATGACCCGAAAGGAATTCACAAAGTTTATGATCGTAAACATCATCGGCCTCATCATCAACAACAGCGTCGCTTCCGCCATCGTCCACTTCATCCCGCATACCGCGTCACCCGAAGTGTGGGGCAACGTGGGTGCAATCGGCGGTGCCGCAGTAGCCTTGATCTTTAACTTCATCGGATTTAGGATACTCGTATTCAAATGACACTCTATCGCACGTATCGCCCAAAAACCTTTGGTGAGCTGGAAGGGCAGGAACATGTCGTGCAAACCTTGCAAGGAGCGCTTTCTTCGGGTCGCATCGGACATGCGTATTTGTTTTGTGGTCCTCGGGGTACGGGGAAAACGACCATGGCTAGACTTTTGGCCAAAGCGCTAAACTGTGAAAAGCGCGATACCGAGCCTTGCAACAAATGTTTTTCCTGCACCGAAATCAACGCCGGAAAGTCTATGGATTTGATTGAGATCGATGCTGCATCGAATAGGGGAATCGATGAAATCCGCAATGTAAAAGAGTCGGCTCAAGTCGCCGCCACGTCCTCGAGATTCAAAGTGTTTATCGTGGATGAAGTGCATATGCTCACCACGCCGGCATTCAACGCACTTCTGAAAACACTCGAAGAACCACCCTCTCATACGCTCTTCATTCTTGCCACGACCGAACCGCATAAAGTCCCCGAGACGATTCTTTCGCGCGTCCAGCGGTTTGATTTCAAAAAGCTCAATCATGATCAGATCATCGCCAAACTCCGCACCGTTGCAAAGGCGGAAAACCTCACCATGGACGATGAATCGTTTAGGGCGATTGCGACTGCCGCTTCCGGTTCACTACGAGATGCGGAATCCGCACTAGCAAAGGTGATTTCCTATACCGGAACCACCATCAATGGCGAGGAAACATCAAAAATCCTGGGCATCATCCCGCTCAAAGTCCACGAAGAACTGCTGTCACTCATTGCACAAAAACAAACCGCACAAGCGATAGCAAAAATAGCGGACCTCCACGAGTCCGGGGTGCATCTGGATCACTTTGCAAAACAGTTTATTGACTATCTCCGAGCGGAACTCCTCGCCCAGCTTCCCAATGCATCCTTGGTTCCCGTCGTCCAGCGTTTCATGCAAGCCCGCCAGGATTTGCGCCACAGCCCTATTCCTCAACTTCCCCTGGAGCTTGCGATCATTGATCTCACCACCCATGCATCCCGCTAGAAGCAACCGTGGCAGACTCGTTTTTTATGCGATTACCATCGCGGCGATCATTATCGTCTTTCTTAAATTTTCGGAGCTTCGCTACATCGGAGATTTGTTCCGCAAATCCAACTGGCACTACCTCGGTATCGTGCTGGTAGTCGAGTTTTTTTCCTACCTGGCTCAAGCGCTCAATTTTCAGGCAGTTCTCAAAATCAAACAACACCACGTCGGCGTGTGGGAACTGTTTCCCATAAGCTATGTGGTACAGTTCATCAGCCAGGCAATCCCGACCGGGGGGCTATCCGGTCAAGTGTTTTTTATCTACTATTTGCGAAGATACGGTATCACATTTGCCGAGGGATTTGGCCGAGCCATTTTGGAAGTTGCGTCGCTATATACCGCCTATGCGCTTTACTTTATCACTGCCGCCATTTTGCTGGTGCGCGCCGATGCGTTCCAAAACGAACCGCGGTTGGTGGTCTTTATCTATGCGGTAGTGATATTTTTCGGCATTTGCAGCTTCGTCATTTTTTTGAGCCAAAAACGCAAACGTGATTCGCGCATTCACTGGCTGTTTGATCGCGCCGCACGCTATGTGAAAAAAAGTTCCCTCATGCAAATGCCCGGGTTGCGCGCCATCAACGATCACAGCGACCACCTGGCCATGATCAAAGACCAGTTTAATGCGACTCTGGGGTGGGAACATTTCAAAAAAAATATTCGCCTGTTTGCCCTCGCGTCGTTCTGGCAGGTTGTCCACCTGATGACGCATGTGGTGACTCTTTTTGTCATTTCCCACGCGCTTGGTACTCCCATAGCGTTTTGGATTTGTTTCATTGCGTTTACATTTTCAAAGTTTATTTCCATGATTTCTATCGTTCCCGGTGCCCCCGGAGTTTTTGAGGGTGTTATGACGCTAGTGCTTTTGGCATTTGGCGTCGATGCGCACATAGCTCTCGCGGCGACCATTCTTACCCGTGCGTTTACCTTCTGGCTCCCCATGCCAATCGGCTGGATTCTCTACCATCGCTACATGAGGCAATTTGAAAAGATGAATGACAACCTCGTCGTTTCGTGATATAAAGTAACAACATTCCCGGGTCGTCTAATGGTAGGACAGTAGCCTTTGAAGCTATTAATTGGGGTTCGAATCCCTGCCCGGGAGCAACTATTTTTTCAGTCCTTCCACTTCTTTTTGAGATAGCCTTCGATACGCTCCTGGCTTGAGATTACCGAGTTTGATACTACCGATCCTCCATCGCTTCAGACTGACAACCGTCAAATGCATCGCGTCGCACATGCGGCGGATTTGATGGTTGCGGCCTTCACGTAGGAGAATGCGGAAGCTTGAATCTCCCAACGATTTCGTTTGCGCTGGAAGAGTCATTCCATCTTCCAAACGGATGCCCGAGGCCATTTTTTTGAGTTTTGATTCCGTTACACGCTCGCGAACTTTGACCTCGTATTCTTTTTCTATGGTATGTTCATCACTCGTCACGGACGCGGTGAGAGCGCCATCATTTGAAAACAGCAACAACCCCTCACTTTCCTTGTCGAGTCGCCCCACGCTGTTTAGGCCTTGATATTCTTTGGGAAGAAACGTGGGTTCTGAAATCACTCCGCGTGGTTTATTGGCGGCAATCGTGATTTTTTCCTGCTTGTCTTGACCAAACAGTTCAATCTTGTCTTTCGCAGAGTCAATTTGCGTAGCAAGATTTGTGACCACAATGCCATTCACTTTCACCAAGCCCTGCGTGATATACCGCTCCGCTTCACGGCGTGAGCAAATTTTTTGTTCTGATAGGTATTTCTGAATCCGCATGTATTTTGGTATACTAGCATGAAATGTCTCTTGAACAAGAACTCCGAAATTTGATCAAAGGCGGAGTCAGCACAGATCCCAAAACTCTGGATCACTATTCGCGCGACTGGAGTTTGTTTCAGGTAATACCAAAACTCGTTGTATTCCCAAAGGATACCGAAGATATACAGGCCCTCGTGAAGTGGGGGAAGCTTTCGCTCACCGCTCGCGCTGCTGGTACTGATATGAGTGGCGGACCGCTTGGAGAAGGGGTGATTATGGATTTCACCAAGTATATCAACAAGCTCAAGGAAGTCGGGTCAGACTTTGCCATTGTGGAGCCAGGGATGTACTATCGAGATTTTGAAAAAGAAGTTGCAAGGTATGGACTTTTGTTTCCTTCCTATACTGCATCCAAGAGCCTTTGCGCGATTGGTGGCATGGTGGCAAACAACGCCGGCGGCGAGAAATCACTGACGTATGGAAAGACCGAGCGGTGGGTCAAAGAAATCAAGATGGTGTGCGCAGACGGCGAAGAACATACGTTCTCTGCCGAACACCATGATGACCCGTACTCAAAGCAAATCTACGCACTATGCACTAACAACTACGCACTTCTTCAATCCGCAAAGCCGAAAGTTTCCAAAAACTCGGCCGGCTACGCTCTCTGGAATGTTATCGACAAGGAAAAAAATATTTTCGACATGACGCAACTCATCACCGGTTCTCAAGGAACTCTTGGTATCATCACTGAAGTCACGCTAAAGCTGGTTCGCCCCAAGGAGCATTCTGCGCTCCTCGTGCTGATGATCGATCAAAAACACTTTGGCGATCTGGGAAAGATTATTCTCAAAACGCTTGAGTTCAAACCGGAGAGCCTTGAGTCCTACGATGACCATACGTTTAAAATCGCCGTAAAATACCTGCCAAGTATGATCAGATCCATGGGAGCGGGAAATCTCATCTCACTGGGTCTCCAGTTTCTCCCCGAGGTCTGGATGGCTATGACCGGAGGAATACCTAAGATCATTCTCGTAGCTGAATTCACAGGAGACTCTGAAGAAGAAATTTACCAAAAAGCTCGCGCGGCCGAATCCGATATCAAACCATTTGGCATCCGCACCCACATCGCCAAAAACGACCAAGAAGAAAGCAAGTACTGGACGATCCGTCGCCAGAGCTTCAAGCTTTTGACCGATCACTCCCATGGCCAGCGAACTCTGCCCTTTATCGATGACATCGTGGTCAATCCCGAGCACCTGCCGGAATTTTTACCCCGGCTCCAGGAAATCATGTCACACTATGATCTGACCTTTACTATCGCGGGCCACGCAGGGGATGGCAATTTTCATATCATACCCCTGGACAAGATCGGTGATCAAAAACTTAAAACCATCGTTCCCGAGCTTTCTGAAAAAGTTTTCGATCTGGTCGCAGAGTACAAAGGTTCTCTGACCGGAGAGCACAACGACGGACTTGTACGCACGCCGTATCTCAACAAAATGTTCAGTCCCGAAGTGTTACAGCTCTTTGCTGAAGTAAAAAAAATCTTTGATCCCAAGAATATCTTCAACCCTGGCAAAAAAACAGGCGAAACCCTGGACTATGAGGTCAAACACATTGACCTTGATCCCACTCGGCATTGGTAGTATACTGCGTCCATTATGTCACCACTCATTATTATTCTCATAGTTGCAGGGTTGGTTGCGGTATGGCTTATTGCCACATTCAATGGCCTCGTTCGGGCTCGGAATCGAGTCAAAGAAGCCTGGTCGGACATCGATGTCCAACTCAAACGTCGGTATGACCTTATTCCAAATTTGGTAGAAACCGTCAAAGGCTACGCCAAGCATGAATCTGGAGTTTTTGAAAATGTCACGAAGGCACGCGCGGCGGCCATGGGCGCCCAAACAGTCGCCGAGCATGGCCAAGCCGAAAACATGCTCGCCGGAGCGCTCAAGAGTTTGTTTGCGGTTTCGGAAGCCTATCCGGACCTCAAGGCAAACATGAATTTTGGCAAACTCCAAGACGAACTATCGGATACTGAAAACAAAATCCAAGCCGCCCGACGGTTTTATAATTCCAATGTGCTGAATCTGAATACCAAGATCGAAACCTTCCCGACCAATATGATCGCAGGAATGTTTGGATTTGCAAAGGAAGCGTTTTTCGAAATTGAAAACCCAGCGGAAAAAGAAAATGTCAAAGTAAGTTTCTAAATGCCAAAAACAAAATTTATCTTCATAGTCGGAGGTGTCATGTCCGGAATCGGCAAGGGCATCACCACCAGCTCGATCGGCCGTGTCCTCAAGGACTACGGCTTTTCGGTTACGGCCTGTAAAATTGATCCATACTTCAACGTAGATGCCGGGACGCTCAACCCCATCGTACATGGTGAAGTTTTTGTGACGGATGACGGAACGGAAGCAGATCAAGATTTAGGAAACTACGAGCGATTCCTGGAACAGGACATGGGGAAAGATAACATCATGACCTCCGGCCTCGTGTACCGCACGGTCATCGAACGCGAACGCAATCTTGAGTACGGTGGCAAGGATGTGCAAATGATGAGCGATGTACCAGATGAGGTGATCCGCCGCATCAAGCATACCGCTGAAAGAACGAAATCAGAGTTTATCATCGTCGAAATCGGTGGCACAGCAGGGGACAACGAAAATCTCGTATTCCTCGAAGCGGCGCGTGTAATGAAGCTCAACAATCCAAGCGATGTTCTGTTTGTTCTGGTGAGTTACCTTCCGGTCCTTCACAGCGTAGGTGAAATGAAATCTAAACCCACTCAACATGCTGTGCGCGCACTTAACTCTGTTGGTATTCAGACGGATATCTTGATCGCCCGATCTCGCGTACCCATGGATCAGCCTCGAAAAGAAAAGATTTCGCGCATCTGCAACATGCACGCGGATGATATCATTTCTGCTCCTGACGTTGCGTCCATCTACGAAGTACCGCTCAATTTTGAGCGTGATCACATCGGCAAGCGAATTTTGGAAAAATTAGATTTGAAAGTAAAGAAACACGACAGCAGTCAGTGGCAAAAACTTGTCGATTCCATCGGTAAAGCAAGAAATTCAGTCAAAATTGGCATTGTGGGAAAGTACTTCGTTAGCGGAGATTTTTCTCTCACCGATGCATACCTCTCCGTGATCGAAGCGATCAAACACGCCTCCTGGGCGCATGGACGCAAGCCCGAAATTACTTGGATTGATGCGGCCACGTACGAAAGAGATAAGGAAAAGATCAAGGAGCTTTCAGATTATAGCGGCATAATTGTACCGGGAGGGTTTGGGGAGCGAGGAATTGAAGGCAAAATCCTCGCCGTAGAATACACACGGAAGAACAACATCCCGTACCTTGGACTCTGCTATGGACTTCAGATGGCAGTGATTGAATATGCGCGCAATGTGGTTGGTCTCCAAGGTGCACATACTACCGAGATTGATCCCAAAACTCCGCATCCGGTTGTTCATACCCTGCCGGATCAAATCAAAAAGATAGCACTCAAACAGATGGGGGGAACGATGCGTCTTGGCGCATATGACTGCAATCTGAAAAAGGGAAGTCTCGCCGAAAAACTCTATGGCACCAAAAAAATATCCGAACGCCACCGCCATCGCTATGAAGTCAACAACGAATACAAAGAACAAATAGAGAAGGCTGGTCTCATGATCTCCGGCACCAATCCACAATCCAATCTCGCCGAAATCATCGAGCTACCTGGACACAAGTTTTTTATGGGATCGCAATTTCATCCAGAACTGAAAAGCAGACCGTTGCACCCACATCCTCTGTTTCTAGGTTTTATTGAAGCGGCAATACGATCCTAATTTTCAATTTGCAATTTCCAATTTTCAATCAATTCTTAAATTTAAATATTGAAAATTCACTGAAAATTGATAATTGAAAATTCTAAATTATGCCCAACCTATATACCAACAAAAGCTCCAATATCCGTAAAACTGTTTTATTGATGACAGTCTTTTTGGTACTGCTCATCGCCGTCGGCTATGCGCTCTCGATGTATTTTGGTGACGTAAACATCCTTTATATCGCCATCATCTTGAGTATCGTGATGAACTTTGCCGCCTACTGGTGGTCGGACAAAATCGCGCTCTCTATGTCGAGAGCTCATGCTGTTTCCCGCACTGAAGCAGTTGAGTTATACCGAATCGTAGAAAATCTCTGCATCACCGCCGGCCTTCCTCTACCAAAAATCTATATTATGCAAGCCGCGCAGATCAATGCCTTTGCCACGGGCCGCAATCCCGAGCATGCGGCTATCGCGGTCACTACAGGCGCTTTGCAAAAATTAAATAACGAGGAACTCGAAGGCGTCCTCGCCCATGAGATGTCTCACATCGGCAACAGAGATATTTTGATTTCATCGGTTGTAGTTGTCTTGGCTGGTGTGATTGCCATCGTAGCCGATATAGGCCTTCGTATGTCTTTCTTTGGAGGACGCCGCCGAAGCAATGACAATGGTGGGGGAGGCATCGGCCTCATCATCGGACTTGCCGCCATGATCATCGCACCCATTGCCGCCACCATGATCCGCCTCGCCGTCTCTCGCCAACGCGAATATCTTGCCGATACCTCCGGTGCATTGCTGACCCGCTACCCCGATGGCCTAGCCTCTGCCCTTGAAAAAATCCGTGCCGATCACACCGTCATGCCCCACACCCACACCGCCACCGCGCACCTCTTCATCGGCAATCCTCTGAACGAAGACGACACCGAAGAACCCAGTTTCCTGGCAAAGCTTTTCATGACGCATCCACCTTTGTCGGATAGGATAAAAAGATTAAGAGAGACAAGATAAAAATGGCCAGAGAAAAACCCAAAATCAAAGCCGGAACCGTGGAACTCGGAGAAATGCTTGGTCATGGTCTTGAAAAAGCAGTATATGAAAACAAAAATAACCCTGATCAAATAATCGGGATTTATCTGAAAGGATGGAAACGAAAACCTGAAGTTACTAAAGCTCGATACTATCTGACGAACATACTTCATATGCTCTATCCTAAGTGGTTTTATACGATCCATCAGGTAGGGCATGAACAATTGTATAAGAAAGGTACGCAAAAAACTGCAAATTATTTTATCGCAGATAAGATGGTGCTCGGGGAAGATCATAAAAGAATGGAGGAACTTGGGTATTTGGGAGATGAAAATGAAAAAAAAGAAATCGACAAACGCTTACGTTCAGATCCTCAATATCTTGATTTCATTCAGGAAATGGAACGCATCGGAATGATGGTAGGCCATACGACACCAGGAGGAGTTGAATCAACCACCGGAAATTTTTCAAAAGATCCTGAAGGAAACCTTCAGTATGTTGACACCATCGATCCTTTTTTTGATCACGGCCGCTTGGTATGGGATGAGTTAGAGCTTGCATTCAGCCCAATCAAGCTCAAAACTCGCATCATGGAAAAACTTTCAGGCCATGAGCAAGTTCAAGCCTTGGCATATCTCGATAGAATTCTTGTTCTAAAAAATGAACTGCAAGAAAAATTAATTCAAGAAAAGCAAAAACAAGAAATAGAGGTTAATCGTAGAAATCAAAAAAATCTGGAAGAAGTACGAAAAATGCGAAAACCAAAAAAGTGATCAACCGCGATTTGGCAGAATCCTACAAAACCTGGTTCCGGCTGATTTGGGATTTCTTGCCGGAAAAGAAAAAATAACTCTTGACTCCATTTTCCCGTCTTGGTAGTATATATAAGATACATATATAATCCATATACATACCATGGCTATAGTAAATTTTACGATTCCAAAAGAGCTTGAGCGGCAGGTAACCGCCGTGATTAAAAAGCGTGGTTTTGCGAGCAAAGCAGAGTTTTTCCGCTTCAGCGCGATGCGCTTTGTAATGGAAGAGTCTCGAAAACCATTTGCCACCCAGGATGAGCGCCGAGCGTACTTAGTCCAGGAGATTGAACGAGAAATTGCACACCGATTCAAGGGGAAAAAATTTCCATCGCTGGAGAAAGTACTGGCCAATGTATAAACCGCTCTGGCTCCCGCATTTTGGTCGTCAGCTCAAGCAACTGAGCAAGAAATATGTTCATCTCCAAGAAGTCATCACGAAGGCTTTGCATCGTTTCCGAAAAGATCAAACTGTTTCTCTTGGCGACAATCTGTATAAACTCCGCTTAGCATCGAAAAAGGACATTCCACGCGGCAAAAATAAATCATTTCGCCTGGTCTTGCTGGTGTTGGAAACAAAATCCGCCCTGGTACCCGTCACAATCTATTTCAAAGGAGACCGGCGGGACATGTCTGTTCGAGAACTCAATGATCACCTTGAAGTTATTCTCACAGAATTACGATCATATGAAAACTAACAAAACACAACCGTTTCGCAACAAAAAAGTCCTCATTTTTGGGCTTGGCCTGCTTGGGGGTGGGGTTGCGACGGCGAATTGGTTTATCAAGCAGGGAGCCAAGGTCACGATTACGGATCTGAAGAATGCAAAGCAGCTTGCGCCATCGATCAAACAGCTCAAAGGCAAATACAAGCTCGCGCTTGGCAAGCATAAAGTTTCGGACATCAAAACAGCCGATATTGTTGTTTTGAATCCCGGTGTTCCGGCAAATCATCCACTGCTGAAGAAAGCAAAACAAGTGGTCAACGAAGCTACTATTTTTTATAATTCTTTCCCCGGAAAAATTGTTGGCGTAACGGGTACCCGCGGAAAGACAACTACCGCAAACTGGATTGCGCACTTGATTGGCAAAGAAGTAATCTTAGCGGGAAATAATCCGGAGCATGCATTTCTGAAAGCTATCGAAGCTAAAGCAGCTAATGAAGCTAGCGAAGCTGTTACTGAAATGTCTTCTTTCTCTCTTGAATTATTCACCCCCGAAACTCGAAAGCCTGATATCGCCGTCATCACCAATATCTACCAAGATCACTTTAATCGATACAAAAACTACCGTGACTATGTTGCCACCAAGGCAAATTTGTTTATCAATCAAAAAGCCGATCAACATGTCATATTGAACTACGACAACTCCTGGACGTCGCATCTCTTGAGTCTGCCACACAAGTCTAATGAGTGGTTTTTTTCGCTTACCAAGCTTCCGGAAAAGTTTGATGGTCTCCATTATGAAAATGGTCGGGGATATTTTTTGGGCAAGCCGGTGTTGGAACTTGCAAAGTTTTCTGCCACATGGGGTAATCACAATGTAGAAAATCTTCTGGCCGCCGCTCTTGCGGCACATCTGAGTGGTGTCTCGTGGACTGATATACAATCAAAACTTTCCACAATGCCAAACGTTCCGTTTAGACAGGAAGTTGTTTTTCAGAACAACCATCTCACTATCATCAATGACACCACGGCAACATCACCTGAAGGCACGATTGCCGCCGTAAAGCGCTTCGGCTCACCAACGACAGTCCTGATCACGGGTGGAACGGATCGTATGCTGGAATACAAAACCTGGGCAAAGATTATTCTCAATTACATCGTGCCTGAGCATATTGTCCTTCTTGATGGTAGCGCGACAAAAAAAATGTTGCATGCGCTAAACAAAAAACTTCACACGTATCCGACGCTCAAGATCTGCCTGGAAGCCGCTTTGGCTATGGGGCCGCACGTAATACTGTTTTCCCCGGGATCCAAGAGTTTTGAAAAATTTACCAACGAATACGACCGGGGAGAACAGTTTAATGCTCTCGTCAAACGTCTCATAAAGTGATATAACAAACGATAGGAAAGTTGATAGTGTTCATTTACACGAATCAATAAGCACGCTATAATAGCGTACATGGATAGAAAAACATTAACTATCCTTGGGGCATCGTTATATGCTTGCGTGGGTACCAAAGCACGGAGAGATTTTCGATCAAAAAATCGATATATTTATTCGATGGAGTTAACAAATTCAGATCCAAACATAATCAGAAGTTTCTCGACTTTCATGAAAGAGATCATCAGAGCCGACTGGAAGCGAGTAAGAGGACAGTTATTTTTTTATCCTGACTTGGACGAGAATAAGCTAAAAGCGATTTGGTCTGAAGCGTCTGGTATTCCTATGGATCAGTTTCAAAAATCGATTTGTTTGAAACAAAAAACAGGAAAGTTTAAAGCAAATCCTTTAGGAACATTTAAAATTAGATATTCCTGTAAAGAGCATTTCTTAAAGCTACAGGAAATGATTGATAATTTGTGGAGAGGTCGCATAGTGGCCTAGTGCGCCGCCTTGGAAAGGCGGTATACTCGAAAGGGTATCGAGGGTTCAAATCCCTCCCTCTCCGCCAAAAATTGTAATAAACAAACTTATTGACAAAATATTTTTAAGTTATGGAAAAAGAAAATCTTAAAAACTCATTGTCTAAAAAACGAAGGGTAAGCCTAATGGTTTTGTTTTTGCTGGTAGTAATCATTTCCACTTCTTATATTACATCCTATGTAATAAAACAGGGTCATAAGTTTGATCTACTTTATCAGTACGAAGTCATACCCGACATTGAACTAAAAAATACCCTACTTGAAACACAAAATGGCCTAATCGGGGAGATACGCGGTTTTGTAAAATTTGATAATGTTGCAGATCAGCCATCAAATTCGCGACAATATTATATTCTTCAGACGCTCAACAAATTTGACGAGAATTCACATCAGCATTTCTCACTGGAGGAAGTAATAAAGATGCAATATCTTTCGCCAAGAAGTTTGGGTGTCTCGGAATTAGTTGAAGTAAGTAAAACTGGCAACACTATAACGTTGGAAGATGAAAACGGAAATAAGTTTTTTATTGATAAATTAACCAAATACGTCTCGATGCGAGATACTAACGGAGACAGTGCTTCATTGATTACAGATGATGGTGGCTACAGAGATTTCGTTGAAGGATGGTTAAAATAATCTTAGGTTGTCTTTGTTTCTATATATGAAAAACATACTTGTCACCGGTGCGTTTGGACAAATCGGATCGGAGTTGGTTCCTGCACTCCAAAAAAAGAAAGGAGTGGAAACGGTCGTTGCCAGCGATATACGCGATGGCTTACGCGTCGATGTGACTGATGTCAGCTCTCTAGAAAAGGCAATTCGAGATAATAAGATTGATACAATCTTTCATCTTGCGGGCCTTCTGTCTGCCGCAGGTGAACGCAATCCTGAACTCGCGTGGCAGGTCAATCTCATTGGCCTCAAAAATGTTCTTGATCTTGCACTTCAATACAAACTCCGGGTTTTTTGGCCAAGCTCTATCGCAGCATTTGGGCCCACAACCCCTCGCGAAAAAACACCACAACATACTATCCTCGAACCTACGACAATGTACGGAATGAACAAAGTCGCGGGTGAATTGCTTTGTCAGTATTATTTTTTAAAGTACGGTTTGGATGTGCGCAGCATCCGGTATCCAGGATTGATTACCTACAAAACTGAGCCCTCCGATGGAACAACAGAGTATTCTATTGCCATGTTTTTTGAGGCACTGCGGAAAGGAAACTATCAGTGTTTTCTTTCCAAGGATACAATATTGCCCATGATGTACATAGACGATGCGATCCGTGGCACCATTGACCTTATGGAAGCTCCCGCAAAAAAGATCAGTATTCGCACGAGTTACAATTTCAGTGCCATGAGTTTTTCACCCGAAGAATTGGCACAAGAAATCAACAAGCACATTCCGCTCAAGATAACCTACAAGCCCGACTTTCACCAAGCCATCGCCGACTCCTGGCCCCAATCAATCGACGATTCGCAAGCGCGCAACGACTGGGGATGGAAGCATGAATTTGATCTTGTAAAAATGACAAAAGAAATGATCAAGAACCTCAAACATGTTCACTAACATCAAGGAGCAATTTAAAAAGGATCTTGCGGAGATGCGCGAGAATGGCACCTACAAAGAAGAGGGTGTAATTATCGGCAAGCAGGGAACAGAAATACAAGTCGGCGACAAGAAACTTTTAAATTTTTGTGCAAACAACTATCTCGGCTTGGCTTCCAGCAAAGAGCTCGAAGAAGCTGCTATAGAGGGTGTAAAAAAATACGGCTACGGCATGGCCAGTGTGCGATTTATCTGTGGAACTTCTACGATTCACAAAGACCTCGAAAAAGAAATATCGAAGTTTTTTGGCACCGAAGATGCGATTCTCTACACATCATGTTTTGATGCAAATACGGGTTTATTTGAAACTATATTGCAGGAAGGTGATGCACTGTTTAGCGATGAGCTAAATCACGCCTCAATTATAGACGGTGTGCGTCTCTGCAAAGCAGAGCGATTTCGGTACAAGCATTCGGATATGTCTGATCTAGAACGACAACTTGTCGAGGCCGGGCCTCGGCGAAGAATGCTAATCTGCACCGACGGCGTATTTTCCATGGACGGCGACACAGCAAAGATTTCAGAAATTTGCGACTTGGCGGAAAAATATGGCGCACTGGTTATGATAGATGACTCTCACGGAAGTGGCGTGTTGGGTAAAAACGGCAGGGGAAGCATCGAGGGTCTCATGGATAGAGTAGACATCCTCACTTCTACGTTTGGCAAAGCCCTGGGCGGCGCAGGCGGAGGATTTACCACTGGACGCAAAGAAATCATCGAGTACCTGCACCAGCGCAGCCGCACGACGCTTTTTTCAAACAGCCTGCCACCCATGATTGCTGCGGCAGCTTTGTATGTATTACAAAACTTTGATAGCACACTTGCGAAACGTCGGAAACAACTTTCCGAAAACACGGCATATTTCCGCACCGAAATCTCGAAGCTGGGCTTTACGCTGGGCGGTGATGGTAAACATCCCATCAATCCGGTCATGCTCTTTGAGGAAAAACTCGCCTCTGATATGGCACGTAAGCTTTTTACCGAAGGCATCTACGTGCGCGGGTTTACCTATCCCGTGGTCCCCAAAGGCAAAGCCCGCATCCGTGTGCAAATTTCCGCCGCCCACACCAAATCCCAAATCGACCGCACCGTAGCCGCGTTTGCAAAGATCGGTGAGGAAATGGGAATAATCAAATGAGTATTCCACCAGACGACGCGGTTACCATCGCTCCTGATATTCACAAACTCGTTTATGATGACGAAGAGCTTCGCATACTTGATGTGCACGTAAAGCCAGGCGAAAAAGCCGGCATGCACCGCCACCCGAGAAATATCACATACATTCTCAAGGGTGGGATGCTACGCTTTACCGACGAAACGTGGAAAACAAAAGACGTCACTTTTGCTGACGGCCACACCGCCCACATGCCTGAAACGCTCCATGCCGTCGAAAACACCGGCCAATCCGAAATCCACGCAATACAGATTGAATTTAAGAAATGAAACTCATTTCTTGGAACATCAACGGCATTCGGGCGGTGCATAAGAAGGGGCTTTTTGTGCCGTTCGTAGAGAAGTACCATCCCGATATTTTGTGTTTGCAAGAAACCAAAGCCCATCAGCATCAAAGTGAAGTGGATCTGCCCGACTATGAGGAATACTGGAATTCGGCCGAGCGGCCGGGATATTCGGGTACAGCGATCTTTTCTAACACGAAGCCTTTGTCAGTCACGCTTGGACTCCCTGATTTGATCAAGAAGCAATTTGATATGTCTGGCGATGGCTACGGCGACCCCAATAGTGAAGGCCGCGTGACGGCGTTGGAGTTTGATGACTACTATGTGGTGACGGTCTATACGCCAAATGCCAAAGATGATCTCTCGCGCATTCCGCTCCGCCATAAGCACTGGGATCCGGCGTTTCTCGCGTACATGAAAGAATTAGAGAAAACCAAACCGGTAATTTTTTGCGGAGATCTGAACGTCGCGCATACGCCTGATGATCTTGCGCGACCCAAAGAAAATGAAGGCAAAAAAGGATACACCGTGGAAGAACGGGAAGGGATCGATAAGATAGTCAACGCCGGCTTTGTGGACACCTTTCGCATCCTTACCAAAGGCAAGGGACACTACACCTGGTGGTCTCATTTTGCAAACGCCCGCGAGCGCAACATCGGCTGGAGAATTGACTATGTTTTTGTAAGTGAGAAATTGAAATCAAAAGTTAAAACAGCCTCCATCCACGCATCAGTCCTCGGCTCCGATCATTGCCCGGTGGAGATTGAGATTGCGTTATAATGCCAACTGATCCAAAAACAATCAAAGCATACGATGACTACGCGGCCCGATGGGCGAATCGGCTCGACGAAAAAGAAAACCTCGCGCACGAGTACCTCGAAAAACCCGCCATGTATGCAAAGCTTCCGGATTTGAAAGGCAAGGACGTCTTGTGTTTAGGGTGCGGGGCAGGACAGGAGTGCCTCCAACTTGCCGGGCGGGGCGCGCGGGTGATCGGCACCGACATCTCATCGGGCCTCATCGATCTTGCCAAGCAAAAATATCCGCACTTGGATTTTCGTGTCATGGATATGGAAAAGCTGGACTTTCCGGATGATGCATTTGACTATGTTTACTCAAGTCTCGTGATGCACTACGTAAAAAATTGGGGTAAAACTCTGCATGAAGTCTACAGGGTTTTAAAAAACAACGGCACATTTCTCTTTTCCACGCATCATCCTGTCAGGTGGGGAATGGAATCGATCAAAGATGAAGACAAACACGTTAATCAACTTTCATATATCAAGCATAAAAGCGGCAAAGCCGAAATCCACGGTGATTATTTGAATACACGGAAAGTGAATGATTTGTGGTTTGGAGATTTTCAGGTAACGTATTACCATAAGCCGTTGTCGGAAATCATGAAAGAAATTCGTGAAGCCGGTTTTGAAATAGTGGATTTTCTGGAACCCAAAGCCACCGAAGGCGCCAAGAAACTCAAGCCGTCCTTCTACGAAATCCACCAAAAAATCCCGATGTTTATGATTTTTGAATTGAAAAAATCATGACACTCGTACCGATCGTAGACGAACACGACAACATCATCGATCACATGGAGCGTGAGGACGTTGATGGCTCGGGGCAGCTACGTCGTATCGCATCGCTGTGGCTAACGAATTCTCATGGTGAGATTTTGCTAGCCAAACGCTCTTCTCACAAAAAACATCATCCCAATAAATGGGGCTTTGCCGTCGCAGGGGCAGTCGAGAAAGAAGAGTCGTACGAAGAAACTATTCGGCGTGAATTAGGAGAGGAATTAGGGATATATGATCTTGCGATGACCTTGGGACCAAAATTTATTACCAGAGAATCGGATCGTGAGCGATTCTATTGTCAGTACTTTTTTGCAACTAAAGATATTCCGCGACAAGAATTCCATCTCGATCCACTCGAAGTTGCCGAAGTTCGATGGTTTACAGTGTCTGGTCTTCTGACGGAGCTCGAAAAAGTTCCAGATGGTTTTCTCAACAATAGCGCCGGCTGGAAAGAGTGGATCACCAATAATCATCCGTTTTAAGGCCTGTTCAAAGTTTTGGATTCACGCTAGGATCTGACTAGACTATGGGTACGCAATTTACTCACAACGATTCACTCCAAATCACGCGCGAGCAGGGGTTTCCGGCAGAGCTCGTATATGAGGAGCATCTGAAAAAGAATCTCAAGGCCGAAGACTTTGCTGATCGAGTGTTTGAATTTCACGACAAGAAGGGCCTGCGTTTTTATCACGCGCCGCCCACACGGAATTTTTTGATCGAAAATCGCGACGGCAAGTTGCTCTACTGGGGCCTGGTACATATCCTTGAATTGCATCTCGACTATGTAAATCAAATCGCCTCCGGTAAATTTAAAATCATCTACATCAACACGCCGGAGGAAATGAAACAGGCGTATCAGCTTATGGATCAGCGCGAGGGAATGAATTTTTTTGAAGAACAATGAAAAATGCGCTTTTAGTCGATATCATCATAGAAATTCCTAAGCCCTATCTTGATCGAATCACGCGTAGATTTAGTATTCAACGCGTGAAATCCGACAGTCCTGATTTTAACAAAGCCCTCGCGGGTGCTGATGCAATTTTCTGCAATATATCTACAAAAGTTTCCAAAAAAGTTATAGATGCGGCACCGAAACTCAAATACATCGGTACGCTCTCAACGGCCTATGATGGTGTCGACGCAGCATATGCTCACAAGAAAGGTATCGTAGTTTGCAATCTGGGCGGGTACAGTACCGAAGCTGTGGCCGAGTGGACGATCGCGGTTTTGTTTGAGCATATGCGAGAACTGGAGCGTGCAAAAGTCCAAGCACGGACAGGAGACTATTCCTTTGCTTCTTTCGTAGGTACCGAATTGGCAGGCAAAACACTCGGAGTAGTCGGTACAGGAAAGATCGGAAGCCGCGTGGCGGAAATCGGCCACGGCATCGGCATGAAGGTGCTATACTTTTCCCGCCACCGAAAGAATGCTTCGTTGGAAAAACTCCTTAAGGCAAGCGACGTGATCTCTCTCAACGTAATCCAGAATGAGAGTACCGATGGTATGATAGGAAAAAAACAGATCGGACTCATGAAGCAAGGGGTAATTTTTATAAATACAGCAGGATCGCGTCCGATTGATTGGAATGCCATGCGATCAGTGGTGAAAAGCGGAAAAGTACATTTGCTTTTCCACAATGCGCACGGTCTCGATCCAGCTATCATCAAAGAATTGTCTCCGCTCAAGAACGTGGAATTTTATCCAGGCATTGCCTTCCGTACCAAAGAATCGATGCAAAATATGTTTGAAACTTTTACTTCCAACATCGAACAGTTTTTGAAAGGTAAACCACAAAACGTGGTGAATTAATATGCCTGACCCTAAAGACCTATACTACATAGCAGTAAAACTATTTCTGGTTGACGGCCCGCCTGGCGGCGAGGCAAGTAAGCTTTTTATTTTTAAAGACAAATTCGGCGATTGGGATTTGCCCGGCGGGAGGATTCGCAAGGATGAATTCGATACGCCGCTGGAGGAGGTGATCAAACGCAAAATATTGGAGGAGTTGGGAGATGACGTGCGGTACGAGATTGGCAAACCCGTAGTGTTTTTCAGACATGAGCGAATCGAAAACTCATCGGGCCAATCTGTGCGGATTTTTGCCGTAGGCTACGAAGCAAAGTTTTTGGGAGGGAAAATCAAGCTTTCAGAACTGCATACACAAAGCGAATGGGTAGACATCGCCACGTTCAAACCCGAAGACTACTTCACCGGTGGTTGGCTCAAAGGGGTCAAGGAATATCTAGACAGGCACTCCTGACCATCATATAATACGTTACATGCATCCGCACAAACGAATTTCACTCTTACTTTGCATTCTGTTTTCTTTTCTTGCAATCAGCGCAGTCATCACCTGGTGGGCGCGGACACACGAGGTGGCGCTCGAATTTTCCGAAAGTGAAGCCTCAACGGCATCGTTGACGCCGACATTCACCTGGACTACCATCCAGGGCGCTGCAAAGTACGATTTTTGGATCAGCAAAAAAGAGACCCCCAACAATCCATACTACCGCAACCAAGAAATAACCACCACGTCATTTACGATTCCATCAGACTTTTTGGAACCAAACACCACCTACACCTGGTGGGTGAGAAACGCCGCCGGAGGCGCATGGTCAAAGGGCATCGATTTCACAACTGCATCTGTTGTCCGACCCGATCACTACACCATTGTTGTTCTGCCAGACACTCAGCACTACGTAGATGACGCGGGTCGTGCGGGAATTTTTACCAAACAGACACAATGGATACGGGATACTAAAGCAAAAGAGAATATTGCCTTTGTTTTCCATGTGGGAGACATCGTAGAAAACGGAACAAATACTATCGAGTGGTCTCGCGCAAAAAAAAGCATGGGGCTTCTCGACGGCATAGTTCCCTACGCTTTTTCCTTGGCCGCACATGATTGGGGAATTAGTCCCGTCAACGACAGCCTCTACAATAAGAACTTCCCAGCCAGTGTTTTCCCCAATTTGAGCGGCGTATACGACAAAGAACCAACGAAAACAAACAATACCTACCACACGTTTCAGGTCGGAGGTACTCAATGGCTGGTTCTTGCTCTCCAGGAACATCCTACCGACGATATGCTCCGCTGGGGAAACGAGGTGATCACAAGCCATCCCAATCATAAAACCATCGTTCTCAACCATAGCTATCTTTTAGCAAGCGGGAAGCGATCTCTGGAAGGAGAAAATATTTGGAATAAGCTGGTACGCAAGCATAAAAATATCGCATTCACCATTCATGGCCATGAGTGGGATTGGAGTTATCTCGCAAGCACGGGCGATAATGGCAATCGCATTCATCAAATCATGGCAAATTTTCAGGGTTTGTATCAATGCGGATATTCGACAAACTACGTCGGCGGCACATCATGTCCCTTCAACGGAGCATCAGTAGATGGAGATAAAGGTGGAGGGTACGTTCCGCCATCCGAGTACCCACATTCTTTCGAAGGCGGCAGTGGATATCTGCGCATTATGAGGTTTTATCCAGCGACGGGTACGGCAACGGTTCGCACCTTTTCTCCGCATCTGGACGCATACGTAGCTGATTCGGGCAATGTGAAAAATGCTTTACGAAATCATTTCGATATTTCGGGTCTCTCCCTATCGACTTCGCAGCCTTCGCCAACGCCTACAAACGGCAACCAAGCACCTATCGGGTGGCTTGATTCTGTTGATAACGGAGAAGCCCGGGGATGGGCATTGGATCCCAATGATACCTCCTCGCCCATCAATGTTCATTTTTATATAGACGGCCCCGCCGGAACAGGAACACTGGCAGCAGGAGTAACCGCCAACCAATTCCGTTCCGACGTAGGTAATCATGGTTTTATGTGGAAGATTCCAACAATATATCGAGACGGTAAATCTCATACACTCTATGTGTACGGTATTGACGCGCAAGGAGGCACAAATCCTTCTCTTTCCGGCGTTCCGAAAACATTTCTCATCCAAAAGGGAAATAGGAAATAGGTCAACCAATAATTTCTTGCCAACTTCGCGGTTGTAGTTTTTTCAGGTCCACTTCTGCAAGACAACGCATGAGAAGCGCTCCTATGTTTGCGTTGGTGATGAGCGGAATATGATTGTCGATAGCGAGACGACGAATAGTTTTTGCATCACCAATGCCATCGCCCGGGGAAGGGACATTGATCACGAGATCTACGCCACTTTCTCTGATAATCTTCTCAATCGTCGGTTCACGCTCACCTAAACGGTTCAGGAGAACAGACGAAATACCATGCTGTTTGAGAAAATCGTGCGTGCCCTTAGTAGTGAATAATGTGTAGTGGTTAGTGGATAGTAATCTAATACTAGAAAGCATTTTTTGTTTTGCTTCATCGGCGATACTCAAGAGAATCCGCTTGCCATCAACAGACTGATCGGTCGAAAGCCACGAGCGATAAAAAGCCTCGAGTAAATCTCCGCCCAGGCACGCAACTTCCCCAGTAGAAGCCATCTCCACGCCCGCCACCGGATCAGCACCCTTGAGACGTCCATAGGAAAACTGAGGGCTTTTTACGCCGACATAGTCCAAATCCAGCGTACGGAAATGTACGTCGTGTTTAATCCCCAGCATCGCTTCGGTTGCAAGCTCAATAAAATTTCGATTGATCACCTTGGAAACAAACGGGAAGGAGCGCGAAGCACGGACATTGCACTCGATGACCTTGATTTCGTTATCCTTGGCGATGAATTGAATATTAAATGGACCGGTAATCTTGAGAGTGGCGGCGATTTTTTTTGCTACACGCTTAGCTCGACGGACCGTTTCGAGGTAAAGCCGCTGCGGAGGAAGTACTACGGTGGCGTCGCCCGAATGCACGCCAGCGTTTTCGATATGCTCGGAAATCGCAAATATCACCATCTCTCCTTTGTGTGCGACTGCGTCAATTTCAAACTCTTTTGCCCCAGTGATAAATTTTGAAATCACCACCGGATGATCAGGGGAAAGCTGGGTTGCGGCAGTGAGATATTCTTTGAGCTGACGCTCATCGGTAACCACATTCATGGCGCCACCGGAGAGCACATAGGAAGGGCGGATTAGGACGGGATACCCGAAATGTTTAGCAAATGCTTTGGCTTTGGCAAGGGTCGTGACTTGAGTCCAGGCGGGTTGATCGATACCGAGGTCACCAAGCATCGCAGAAAATTTGTTGCGATCCTCGGCCCGGTCGATGTCTTTGGCGGAAGTACCAAGAAGTGCATAGCCACTAGTACTTAATGGCAGAGCAAGATTGTTTGCAATTTGTCCGCCCACCGAGACTACGATAGAGGGATCGTTTTCAAAATCGGCAATATCACGAACACGCTCAAGCGTGAGCTCTTCAAAATACAATCGATCTGATATGTCAAAATCGGTTGAGACAGTTTCGGGATTGGAGTTTACGACGATCGTTTTCTTGCCATGCTTGCGAAGCGTTTTGACCGTATTCACTGCTGACCAATCAAATTCCACTGACGAGCCAATACAGTACGACCCGGAACCAAGCACAATCATGGGCTTCTTGAGGGGTTCTACATCGTGCTCGGTTCCATGATAGGTCGTGTAGAGATAATTTGTCTCCGAATCAAACTCTCCGGCAAGTGTGTCAATTTGTTTCACGATCGGCACAATGCCTTGCTTGATTCGCCGCTGGCGAATTTTCTCTTCTGTCGTTCGTAGCTTTTTTGCTATGTCTCTATCAGAAAAGCCAAGTTGTTTTGCTTCGCGAAGATTATCTTTTTTGATTTTAAACGTTGCAATTGTCTTGATATGCTCCAAAAACCACGGCGTGATTTGGGAAAGTTGATGGGCTTTTTTGACCGTCATGCCTTGGCGAAATGCTTCTAACAAGGCAAACAATCTTCTATCAGTAGGGTGTTTGATTTCGTCGAGGTAATTCAGTCCGCCGGAGGCGGATCCTCCTCCGGAGGACATCCGTATGGCTTTCTGCAGAGCTTCTGGGAACGATCTCCCCAGAGCCATGACTTCGCCCACACTTTTCATTTCAGAACCAATATGGTGATCACTGGATTTCATCTTCTGCAAATCCCATCGCGGAATCTTTACTGCCAGGTAATCCAGTGCCGGCTCAAAAAAAGCAGATGTGCTTTTGGTCACCGCATTCTTGAGTTCGTGAAGGCGATAGCCAAGCGCGAGCTTTGCGGCGACATAGGCAAGAGGATAGCCGGTGGCCTTTGAGGCCAGGGCACTGGAGCGGGAAAGACGCGCATTCACCTCGATCACTCTATAATCTCCCGAGGTAGGATGGAGCGCATATTGAATATTGCACTCACCGACAATGCCAAGATGATTGATGGTTTTTATCGCGATTTCGCGGAGCATGTGGTACTCGTGATTGTTGAGCGTCTGGCTCGGGGCAACCACTATACTTTCTCCCGTGTGAATGCCCATCGGATCGAGGTTTTCCATGTTGCATACCGTGATCGTATTTCCATCGCGATCGCGGACAACTTCGTATTCAATTTCCTTCCAGCCCGTAAGGTACTCTTCAATGAGCATTTGCTTTTCTAACACACGACTCTTAAGCTCCGCTTCGCTATTTATTCGTCCGGATCCAAGGCCTCCCAAAGAGTATCCCGATCGAATCATTACCGGATAGCCAATTTCTCTTGCGGCCGCCACAGCTTCTGTCATTGAGTATACGGCAATACTGCGTGGCGTTTTGACAGAGATTTTTCCCAGTTCCTTTTTAAAAAGATCGCGATCTTCGGTGATTTTTATTGTTTTGACGGGTGTACCAAGGATTCGTACTCCCTCCAGTTGTAGTCCCAAATTCAATGCAGTCTGCCCACCAAAACTCACCAGTACTCCATCCGGTTTTTCGCGCTTGATAATCTTCTGTACGATATCCAACTGCAGAGGCTGGAAATACACTTTGTCAGCCATATCTCCATCTGTTTGGACGGTGGCAATATTGGGATTGATAAGTACAGTTTGAATGCCTTCTTCTTTAAGCGCTTTGATCGCCTGTGAACCGGAATAATCAAACTCCCCGGCCTGTCCGATGCGTAACCCCCCGGAACCTAATATAAGTACTTTTGAAAGTTTCAAGTTTAAGAGTTTAAAAGTTTAAGGAAATGATCAAATAGCCATCTTGTGTCTGTCGGGCCTGGGTGGGATTCGGGATGGAACTGAACCGAGAAGAATGGCTTTGTTTTGTGAGCAACACCCTCTACAGAACTATCATTGAGATTTCTAAAATTCACGTACCAGTCACTGGGAAGTGTTTTCTCATCTACCGCATATCCATGATTCTGCGATGTGATAAAACATTTTCCATCATCCATTTGAACAGGTTGGTTATGCCCGCGATGGCCGAATTTCAACTTGTACGTCTTCGCCTCTGCTGCAAGACCCATAATCTGGCTTCCCAAACAAATGCCCATCACTGGGATATTTTTCTTGAAAACCTTCTTTAATATTGCAATGGTCTCTGTGTAATCCGCAGGATCGCCAGGACCGTTTGAAAGAAACACGCCCGCAAAATCTTCTTGAGAGTAGTCATAATCTCTCGGCACGCGCTTAATCTGAAACGGCAATTTCATCAACTCGCGCAAAATATTCATCTTCATCCCGCAGTCTACTAAGATAATTGTTTTTTTAAATTGCGTATTATATGAAATAGGCTTTGGAATAGAAACAAAAGGAATATCTCCCGAACTTCCTTTTACTAACATAGTTCCTTTGGACCGGAGGTATTTTGTCAGCGCTCTCGTGTCGACTCCGGTCATGAGTGGTACGTTTTGATCTTGAAGCCACTTCGCAAACGATTCACTCGCTGTGCTGGTCACAACTCCAGTTGCATGAATTTTCGTGGACTCCCAAGTTTCTTTTGGCGAAACACCGTAATTACCGATCAGCGGATAGGTAAACACCAAAATCTGCCCGGAGTAACTTGGATCCGTGAGCGACTCCACATATCCCGTCATGCCTGTGCTAAAGACAACTTCACCAAAAAAAATGCCCCTATTGGGGCGAGGAGTCTCTCCTTGAAATCTAGTTCCATCTTCGAGAATGAGGTTGGATGTATGCAAACTTACAGAAGGATACCAAATTGCTATCCGCAAGGCAAGCAAGTCTTGCGAAGAAAGAAGCAGGTGAGGTATGGTATTGGTGGAGGTGCCACATGGCCGAGATGATGTCGCAACAGGCAAGAGGTCCGGGAACAGCCAACTACTGGAGCTTCATGGCCAGTGCGATGGCTCAACAGCTCCAAACGGCTGTGCATCACAAACGGATTGATGCCAACCAGTTTCCTTCGGGCATCCTCCGGGATGCGATCTGGTTCTGCGCAATCACGCTCGAATCGGATTCCGAGAGAAGACTCCAGCTCGAAGGTGCCACGGAGCTGGGCGAACGCGTCCTGGAGTCAGTCCATGGTGTTCGTGATCAGGTGGTTGCCCTCAAGGAGCTCCTGTCTAGTTGCTCCTCGCCTCGCATGCTGACCGCTCAAGAAGTCGAGGTGGCGATGTTCGGCTGCTGCTTTTTCAACGCACTCCGTGAAATGGAGTAGCATGTACCTACCCGACAACGGCCGCTCTCCGTGAAAACGGATGGAGCACAGACGACCCGCCTAGAGGTCGTCGTTGCATTTTTATGAGGTTCGCATTACACTTTCGATAATGAAGCTACGTCATATCGTGACCGCAGAACAGTTTTTAGATAGGAAATTTCTGGACAAACTTTTCGTGTTGGCTCGCAAAATGGAAAAAACCGACATGCGAGGATACACCAACGCACTCAGGGGAAAAATTCTCGCCACAGTCTTTTATGAACCGAGTACTCGAACTCGGTTTTCTTTTGAATCAGCCATGATGAAACTCGGTGGGCAGGTGCTCACTACCGAAAGTGCGGGGCAATTTTCATCGGCCGTCAAAGGCGAAACATTGGAAGATAGCATCCGAATAATCGAGGGCTACGCCGACGCTATCGTCCTGCGCCATCCGCAAACCGGCGCTGCACGGATTGCTTCTGATATCGCATCAGTACCTGTTATTAACGCGGGTGACGGAAGCGGGGAACATCCAACACAAGCCTTGCTCGATTTGTACACCATCCACAAAGAAAAAGGTTCGCTTGATAACTTACATATCTCTTTAGTGGGAGATCTACTCTACGGTCGCACGATCCACTCACTTCTCAAATTTTTTCCGCTGTATAAAAATCTCACCGTGTCTTGCGTCTCACCCAAAAAACTAAAACTTCCCGACGAACATTTGCAGTATTTAAAAAACAACAACGTTGGAGTGGAAATGCAGCAGAACATGAAACCGGTACTTGCTCGATCTGACGTGCTGTATATGACGCGGGTACAAAAGGAACGTTTTTCTTCTCTAAAGGAATACGAATCTGTGAAAGGAACATATGTGCTCGACCAACCGATGCTTACCTCGTTTAAAAAAGATGGAATCGTCATGCACCCTCTTCCACGCGTCAACGAAATCGCCGCGATCGTAGACCAAGATCCACGGGCACTGTATTTCAAACAAGCAAAAAATGGCCTTTATATCCGTGCGGCACTGCTGCATTGGGTATTTAAAGGGAAATAAATGCCTATCACCAAACTCCCAGGACTTATTGATGTCCATGTCCACCTCCGCGAAACCGGAGCGATTCATAAAGAAGATTTTGTCACGGGCAGTCGCGCAGCTATCAAGGGCGGCTTTACCTATATTCTGGATATGCCCAACAATCCGCAACCCACCTTCACGCGTGAGCGAATGGAGGAAAAAATTTCTCTTTCAAAGAAAGGATTATGCGATATCGGATTTTATGCAGGTACGGACGGGAAAAATCTTTCAGAATTTTTGTGGTTTGCAAACAACCCGCACGTCTTTGGCTTAAAAGTGTACTGCAATCACACAACAGGAGAGTTATTAATCGAGGATAAAAAAAGTATAGAAAAAATATTCAAGGCATGGGAATCAAAGAAGCTCCTCCTCGTCCACGCGGAAATGGAGAAACTGGAACTCGCTCTTCATATGGCAAAAAAGTACAAACGCCGACTACACCTCTGTCATATCGCCCGCAAAGAGGAAGTAGAAATGATTCGAAAAGCGAAACAAAAAGGTCAGGATGTGACGACGGGCGTCACGCCACATCACCTCTACCTCACGAACCTCCACGTAAATGTCATGAAAGGCTACGCATTTATGAAGCCGGAACTCGGAGAGTTGCCGGATCAAGAAGCTTTGTGGGAGGGACTACTCGACCATACGATTGATCTGGTAGAAAGTGATCACGCTCCCCACACCAAAGAGGAAAAAGAAAAAAATCCTCCGGTTTCTGGCGTGCCAGGACTTGAAACGACACTCGGACTCCTGGGGCGAGCGGTCATGCGCAAGCGTATCAAGCTATCTGACATCAAACGGCTATTGTATATAAACCCAAAAAGGATTTTCAACGTTCCCTCACAGCCTAATACCTACATTGAAGTAGATTTTTCTAAGAGCTACACTGTAGGTAGCGACGGATATGAGACCAAGTGCAACTGGTCACCGTTTGATGGCTGGGAAGTCTATGGGAAAGTTTTAAAAACTGTCATACGTGGAAACACCGTTTTTCGATCCAAATAAAACATACTACGAGAACTGGGAGCAGGGCCCTTTTGGGGCTTTCATAGATCCAAAAGATTCACTCGGGAAATATCCCGCAATTCCTTTTGGTATCGCAGCGGGACCGCTTCTCAATGCACGCTTTATGAAGGCAGCGATGCTGATGGGCTTTGATCACGTGGTATACAAAACGGTCCGCACGCGTGAGAAAAAATCAAACCAGTGGCCCAACGTTGTCTCTGTCGATATCAAAGGAGATCTTTCTATAGAGCAGGCCAAAAAAGGAGTTACGACAAAAGAAGGATTTGCAGAGCCACTTGCCATCACCAACTCCTTTGGCAATCCCTGCTATCCGGTAGACGTTTGGCAGCAAGATATCGCAGAACTCGTCGAATGGGCAAAAGATCGCAAAGGTCAGCGGGTCAGCGCAATGATCGAAGGCACACGTTGGGATGAGACATATACTGACAAAAAATTCCTCGAAGACTGGGTCTTGGCCGCGCAACTGATGCAGGAAACAAAAGTTCCTGAAATCGAAGCAAACTTTAGTTGCCCCAACGAAGGCAACTTGGTAAAAACCTTGCTGTGCTATGATACCTCTTCATCTCGCCGCATTGCCGAGGCAATCAAAAACAAAATCGGCAACGTGCCGTTGATAATAAAAATTTCGTATTTTGAAGATCAAAATGAGCTTGAGTATTTTGTAAAAGAGCTTGGCACGGTAGTAGACGGCTTTTCAGCGATTAATACTATTCAGACCCCGGTATACAATGCAAAAGGCAAGCAAGCTCTCCCAGGCGGAGATTGGAGATTAAAATCCGGCATCTGCGGCACACCGATCAAATGGGCGGGGCTCGATATGGTCCAACGCTTGAAATCTCTCCGAGAAAAGCTCAAGATGAACTACCAGATCATCGGCGTAGGCGGGGTCATGAGTTCGGACGATTACCACGAATACCGCTCCGCCGGAGCCGACGTCGTCATGTCCGCCACGGGAAGTATGTGGAACCCGCATCTGGCAGTAGATATTAAAAAAACATTATGAACCAAGAAGTCAACGATATTTTGCAAAAAACAGGAGCGGTACTGCGTGATAGCCATTTTGTGTATGTGTCAGGTAAGCACTCTTCTATCTATGTGAACAAAGACTATGTGTATCCACATATTAAGCATACTTCTCGTATCGCCGAAATCATCGCTGAAAAATATAAAGACAAACCCATTGACGTTGTGGTTGGTCCTTCCATCGGAGGAATTATTTTATCCCAATGGGTTGCCTATCATTTATCAAAAATGAAGGGGCAAGAAATATTGAGCGTGTACACCGAAAAGCAACCGGACAAGGATCAGATTTTCACTCGAGGATACGATCAGTTCGTAAAAGATAAAAATGTTTTGGTAGTGGAAGATATTGTAACTACGGGTGGTTCAGTGAAAAAAGTCATTCACAGCGTAGAAAAAGCTGGTGGCAAAACACTCGCTGCATGCTGCATCGTGAACAAAGATCCTGAACATATCAATCCTGCATTTATTGGGGTGCCGTTTGATTACCTCACGATCGTGGGTGTTGATGTATACAATCCTGAAAATTGCCCGCTCTGCAAATCCGGCGTTCCCATCAACACCAAAATCGGCCACGGTAAAAAGTTTTTGGAAGAACAAAAGAAAAAATAATATGGACTGGAAAATTATCGCAATCTTCGCTCCAACATTTTTCGTAGCCTACCAGGCCCTTTCGAAGTTACTACCAAAAGATATCTCGGTATTCTTGGTCAATGCCTATGCGTCACTTATTGGTGCGGTGGTAATGATCATCTTGCACTTTTTATTTTCTGCACAAAAGGGTTTTGCGATCACCTCGAAATCCCTCTCAATAGCATTAGGTATCGGTCTCTTGATCAGCGGTGGAAATTTCATGATCATCAAAGCCTACTCGCTTGGTGCTCCGCAGACGCTATTCACTGCTATCTTCTATCCAGCACTCATCATTTATGCAACGCTGGTGGGACTTCTAATCTGGCATGAGAAATTGAATTTTCTTCAAGGCATAGGGGTAGTACTATCAATCGTTGGGATTTTGATGATTTTCTATTTTAAAAAATAAGTATGGACATTAAACTTTTCGTTGCGACTAAAGGATTCATCAATTACAAAGGCAAAGTTTTGATTGTGCGGGAATCGGTGAAATACAAAGACGCTACAAACGTAGCGAAGTTCGATATAGTGGGCGGACGTATGGAAGTTGGGCAACGATTTGATGAGAGCCTGCTTCGTGAAGTCAAAGAGGAAACAGGATTGGAAGTAAAAATCGGCAAACCGTTTTTTGTAAACGAATGGCGACCGGTGGTGCGCGGCGAGCAGTGGCAAATTGTTGGCATCTTTTTTGAATGCACTACGGCTTCAGAAACGGTGACGTTGAGTCAGGATCATGACAAATTCGAATGGATCGATCCCAAAAAATACCAAGACTACCCCGTGATAGAAAATCTCTATCCGGCTTTTGAAGCATACCTCAATGGAATATCTTGATGTTATTGATCAGCATAACAAGGTCGTAGGCAAGGCTGCTAAGAATGAGATTTATGAAAAAAAGCTCCCCCACCGGATCGTGCACGTGTGGCTTTTTAATGATAGGGGGGAATTGGCCGTAGCAATGCGAGCTGCAGGAGTTTCATATAAACCCTTGCATTGGTGTTCCACAGCTGCTGGCCATGTTTCTGCAGGCGAATCCTTTCTCGATGCCGGATACCGCGAACTCATGGAAGAGTGCAAAATCAAAACAGATCTCAAACTCAAAGATTCAGTCTGGTACGAGGGCGCCGATGCACCAGGCCTCAAAAAAATTCTCGGCCTCTGTGAGGGCTCTTACCAAACACCTATTGCCATTCGTAACGCAGAAGTTGACCGAGTAGAGTTTCTTTCAATCAATAAAATACAGAATCTTATCAAACACGGTGAGCCCATCCATCCGGAATTTTTATTTCTCTTCAATAAGCACTACCCCTCAATAACCTAAAGCGCCCCGAGAAGCAGGATGCTCTAGGGCGCACGGGAACTGCAGCAAAGCATGATCACTTTTTCCTCCGTTTCGTTTTGATCGAGATCTTCTTACGCGGCTTTTTGCGATCAAGCCTCTTCACAGAAGACTCGAACTTCTTGATCTCGGTGAGTGTCGTGCAGAGACAGTCATTGAGGAAACCACCGCACTTTCCACACTCCCCGATGACGAGCTCCATGATATCCTGGCGACTTTCGGGCATCGTTCCTCCCTCTCTTTCGGCTTTACCCTAGCACCAAAAGTCGTTATGATCAATTGGTGGTCAGAACTACTGAAACCCCCGCATTGTTCGAGCAAACTCCTATCCGGCGAGTTTGGGATGAAAAAGAGGAGAAGTGGTGGTTTTCGGTTGTGGATGTGGTAGGGATTTTGGCAGAAAGTGCCGATGCGAGAAAATACTGGAATAAGCTAGCCCAAAGACTACGAGAAGAAGGGAGTGAAGTGGTGACAAAATGTCACCAGTTGAAATTATTAGCAGCGGATGGGAAAATGCGCCTTACTGACGTAGCAGAAACACAAACCCTCTTCCGAATTATCCAAAGCATACCATCTCCCAAAGCCGAACCTTTTAAGCTTTGGCTGGCCAAAGTCGGGTACGAGCGGATCAAGGAAACTGCCGATCCCCAAATAGCAGTTGACCGTGCGCGAAAACACTGGAAAAAGATGGGTAGATCGGAAAAATGGATTGAGATGCGGATGCGTGGAATCGAATTGCGCAATAAACTCACTGATTATTGGAATGAGAGTGGCGTCAAAGAAGGTAAAGAATATGCCATACTGACAGACATCATCCACCAGGAATGGAGCGAACTGACTACGAAGCAACATAAACATCTCAAAGGGTTGCAGGCTCAAAATCTTCGAGACCATATGGATGATGCCGAGTTGATCTTTACTGCGTTGGCAGAACTTTCGACAAATCAAATTGCTAAAAGCGACGAGGCAAAGGGTTTTGATGAAAACACCATGTCAGCCCACAAAGGCGGCCGTATTTCCGGCAATGCCCGCAAAGCTCTGGAGAACCAAACCGGCAAAAAAGTCGTGAGCGGAGAAAATTTCCTACCTCCAAAGAAGAAGATTAAACGTCTTACTTGAATATGCAACAACAAACAAAAACAATCATTCGGTGGATCTTGGCGCCTATTATAGGTTACGGGATCGCGTTTATCGTGGCTGTTGGTTTTGTTTTTGGTAGTATTTTTGGTGTCATTCCCATGTTGGATTCCGTCAACGGATTATTTTTGATCTTGGCTTTCGCGAGCACCTTTGCTTCGGTGATCGTGGGCTCACTCATTGCGCCATCACATAAAACACAGACTGCTCTTGCGCTTTCCCTAGGTCTACCTCTGGTCAGTTTTCTGATTAACCGAGACTTTCAATCAATGTTTTGGGTAAACGCAGGCGGGATGGTAGCGGGGGGACTATTCGCAACACTTCTGACTTGGCTTTGGACAAAACCTAATCGTACACAACAAACGCACAAAGTTATAGTCATAGTTTGTACACTTGTTTTTGTTGCGGGCGGTGGGATACTTTTTGCACGCCTCATGGATTACCCGGCAAAACCAGACTCTACGCCCGGGACCTTGTCATGGTACCCAGTCTCTGCTTTCTATTCATATCGATTGGCCGGTTTTATCGATGAAACCAATTTCTGGCGCTTCGAGGCAAACAAAGAAACTATACAAAAAATTGCAGTAGACTCCCGCTTTGAACAAACGACTGATGTACCAGATGATTTCTTTTACTATCGACCTTACTGGTGGCCCAAGAAATTGCCACAAAACTATCTAGCATTCAAATCTCCCGAATTTTCTTTTGATGTTCGTCCTGGAGACGGCGATTACTATTTCCTCGTCTACGATCAAGATCTCCAACGAGCTTATGTTTGGGTAGATGATAATTTCTAGTTATGTCCATCATTGATAAATACAATTCCAGGGCTGAAAAAGTAAACTCACTCGTGTGCGTAGGGCTTGACAGTGAATATGAAAAGCTTCCCTCCTTCGCTAAAGCTTCGGCGGGCGAGGGGCGGCAGTTTGAGTTTAATAAAAAAATTATAGATCAAACGCATGAGTATGTGGCAAGCTACAAGGCAAATATTGCTTTTTATGAGGCGAGGGGGGATGAGGGATTGAGGGAACTCAAAAAAACGATGGACTACTTGCGTGAGAAGCATCCGGATATATTTTTGATCTGCGATGCGAAGCGCGGAGATATTGGCAATACGAATCGAGGATACATTGCAGAAATCTTTGACTGGCTTGGCTTTGACGCCATGACATTGCATCCCTATTTTGGTCGTGAATCAATCATGCCATTCCTCGAACGAAAAGATAAGTGCTCTATTATTCTTTGTCGATCTTCAAATCCAGGGGCAGGAGAGCTACAGGACTTAACGGTAGATGAAAAACCTCTGTGGCGTGTGGTAGCAGAAAAGGTCCACAAGGAATGGAACTTCAACAACAACTGCATGCTCATGGCGGGGGCGACCTATCCAGAGGAAATGAAAAAAATCCGCGAGCTTGTCGACGATATGACATTTTTGGTTCCCGGCATTGGTGCACAGGGAGGAAACGTAAAAGAAACCGTTGAAGCAGGACTCAATAGTCAGAAGAAGGGTCTGATTATCCACAGCGCGCGTGGAATTATCTTTTCCGATGATCCAAAACGTGAGACAATACGGCTATATGAAGAAATTAATCGTCACCGGTAGTCTCGCAGCGCTCGCTGCTTTATTTTTTGTTGGTGGGACTAATGCAAGTAGTAGTTTGTTTAGTGATGGATTTGAGTCAGATGATTTTTCAAACTGGACGTCGTCGGAAGTACCATGGACAGTCAATGGCACTAGCAGTATTAGTGCGCATATGGGCATAAAGCGGGCAACGGCAGAGGGCTTGACGGCAGAAGGTTCAGAAATTGGCTCCATCACCAAAATGCTGTCAACGGCTGGCTTTGAAAACATCTCACTATCTTACTGGTATCGAATAAAAGAAAATATGGAAACTGGTGATCATGTATGGGTCCAGTGGAGTACCGATGGAAATACATGGAACCAAATTGCAGATCACACTGGAACAGCAACGACTTCATTTCAATTTGCCAGCTTGGCGCTTCCTTCAGATGCAAATAACCTTGTTGATTTTCAATTCCGGTTTTATGCAAGCTTGGGAAATTCCGGCGATGACTTCTGGCTCGATGATGTGGAGCTAACGGGCGATGCGATTGCGACTCCGACGCCAACATCGACCCCGACGCCCACTCCGACTCTGGAACCAACTCCTACGCCTACCTTGGAGCCAATCCCGACAGTAACTCCAACACCAGAGCCCAGTATCGAGCCCACCCCAACGCCTTCACCTACTCCTGAAATTACTCCAACACCTGAACCGACTCCCACTCCAACTCCAGAGCCTACTCCGACTCCAACACCTACCCCGGAACCAACTCTAGAGCCCACTCCCGAGCCGACTGCTCATCTTGATCCTGATCCGATCCTCGACGAATCAAATCCCGCCAATGAAAATGCTCTGACACATATCCTCCGCAACATTGCACGGTGGATTGAAAAACATGTATAATAGCATCATATGAGGAACACTCTTGCTCACGCATTACTTGCACTGTTTGTTGTCACTCTTGCCGCATCGAATATGCTCCTTGCCGACAAGTTTGTTGACGCTCAATCGCAGATTCCGGCGCTCGCCGGACGCTTGGCGGTTTTAGAAACTACTCACCTGCCTATTCCCAGCCCCACGTCGACTCCACTTCCCATCCCCACAAATGCTCCGCTCATAGAATCGTTGACACCAGCGATTGGCAGAGCTGGGACGACCGTGACGGTAAAAGGAATTGATTTTCTCCCTACGGGAAATGAGGTCATCATTGGCACCACCTGGGTGGGAAGCTTTATCAGCCGTGATGGCAACACGATTCGATTTACCGTACCGCAACGCATGGTGACGTGCATGGGTGAGGGTGACCGAGAAATATGCAAAATCACGTCCACGAGTACTTTTGTCGGAAAATCGCCACTCGTATGGATTCGCAACGCTTACGGCCAAAGCAATCGTGTTCCTTTCTTCATAAAGAAATAGTCTACACCAGTGCGGTAACCGACTTCACATCATCACACAAAAGTTTGGGGACTCCATCGCGGTCGTTGAGTTTGCCGCTCACCACGACGATGTTGTTTTCCACAAAGGCATTCGGATACTGATCGAGTACCGTAGGGAAGACCACAAGCTCAATTTTTGATGTTATGTCTTCAATCCAGGTAAACAACATCGGCTTGCCGGTTTTGGTGACGATTTTTTGAACCTTGATAACCAGTCCGCTTACATGGACGGATGAAGTCGATTTCTTTTGTACGACATCACGAATAGATGACGTGCCGTTTGCGTAATCTCGCAACGGATGGTCCGTAATGAAAAGGCCAAGAAGCTCCTTTTCCCAGAGGAGTTTTTCAAAGCGCCGTGCCGGAGAGACTTCCTTGAGTCGAAGTGCGGGAAGAACAACAACATCCCCTCCAAACAAACTTGATTGCCCCATACTAGACTGTCGTTGATGTTCGCGGGCATGAGTGAGCAACTCATCTACGCTTGCCAGAAGCGCCGTTCGTTCACCACACACATCCAGGGCACCACATTTAATGAGACTTTCGAGAGATTTTTTGTTGAGATCCTTGCTTTGCACTCGCTGAACGACATTTTCCGCCGTAGTAAAAGGACCATTGGCCAGACGCTCTTTGATAATCGCATCGACAACATTGATGCCAACATTTTTTATGGCAGCTAGCCCGAATCGAATCTTATTCTCTCCGGGTATAACAGTAAATCCAGCCATACTCTCATTGATTTGTGGTGGTAGCACTTCGATATCCATCGTCCGACATTCATCAATCAAAAATGCCACGCGCTCAATATCACCGGAATCAGAATTCATAAGCGCCGCCATGAATTCAATCGGATAATTGCCTTTCAAGTATGCCGTCTGATACGCAAGCATCGCATAGCATGCCGCATGGGAACGATTAAATGCATAGCGATTGAATGGTTCTACGAGTTCCCAAAATTTATCGGCGATAGCCTTGGGAGTTCCCACCTTTTCTGCTCCCGATTTAAATTTCTCTTCCTGCTCATCAAGTAGTTTTTTGATTTTTTTACCTACGGCTCTTCGCAAAACATCCGCTTCCGAAGGAGTAAAGCCCGCCAATACCTGAACAGCTTGGATCAGCTGTTCCTGGTAGACCATAATGCCATAGGTGTTTTTGAGTACCGGTTCTAGGTTCGGATGGAGATAGGTGATAGCTTTCTTGCCGTGTTTGCGATCTATATACTCGGGAATGAGCTCCATCGGACCTGGACGGTACAAGGAGACCATGGCGATAATGTCTTCTATCTCCGTGGGCTTGAGATTTTTGAGGTAGCGTTTCATGCCGCTGGATTCAAGCTGGAATACACCCGTCGTCTGTGCTTTTTTGAAAACCTGAAAAGCTTTTTTGTCATCCAGAGGAATTTCATCAATATTGATTTTTATGCCGTGGTTTTGCTCGATGATTTTGAGAGCATTTTGAATGATCGTAAGGTTGGCAAGTCCCAAAAAATCCATTTTTAAAAGACCGAGATCTTCAATGGCATGCATTTCATACTGGGTGATTATGTCATTCTCTTTTGTGCCACGCTGGAGGGGAACATACTCGGTCAGCGGTTTTGGCGTGATCACCACGGCACAAGCATGCGTTGAGGAGTGTCGTGCCACGCCTTCCAGTGACATGGCCGCGTCGATGAGTTTCCTGACGTCTTGATTCGTATGGTAGAGTTGTTTGAGCTCATCAACATCCTCAATGCAGCGTTTCAGGTAGCCAGATTTTTCTCCTTGTTGAGGATTGACGGGAATAAGCTTTGCCACACGATCACAAAGGTCATAGGAATATCCAAGAGCGCGCCCCGCATCGCGAATGCCTCCACGGGCTGCCATGGTACCAAAGGTAATAATTTGCGCAAAATGATCTTTTCCGTATTTTTCACGAACATACTGAAACACTTCATCGCGGCGTGCATCGTCAAAGTCGATATCGATATCTGGCTGACTCACCCGAGCAGGATTGAGAAAACGTTCAAAGAGGAGATTATATTTAATGGGGTCGACGTTGGTAATGTTCAAGAGGTAGGTAATCAAACTTCCCGCAGCTGAACCTCGGCCTGGACCCACAATGATGCCTTGCTGCTTCGCCCAATTTACAAAATCTTGCACAATCAAGAAGTATGATGCAAATCCGGTGGTTTTGATGACATCGAGCTCGTAATTCAGACGTGTGCGAATCTCATCACTGATATCCGTTCCATATCGACGCACCAAGCCTTGTGAAGCAAGTTCGGTGAGATAGCTATTGGCATCGTGTCCGGACGGAAGGGGAAATTCTGGAAGCTGGATAGTTCCCAACGGGATTTCCACATTGCAACGATCAGCAATGCGAGCAGTATTTTCTATTGCTTCGGGAACATCAGAAAATTTTTCTTCTATCTGCTGAGCTGAGGAAATAGAGAAATCCCCCTGTCGCATAGAGAAACGATCTTTTTCATCAAGGTTATTTCCCGTCTGGACTGCAAGGAGCACTTCATGCGCATGTCCGTCTTCAGTACGCAAATAATGCGCATCCGCCGTTACAACCAGCGGAATCCCCGTATCCCGAGCGAGGGCGATCAATTTTGGAGTTACGGTATTTTGATCTTCGATATTTTGGTGACGTTGCAACTCTATAAAAAAATTCCCTTTCCCAAACATTTCCTGGTACTGCATAGCAATCTGTCTGGCTTTCCCGTCGTTTCCAGACAGCAATGCTCGGGAGATTTCTCCTCCCAAACATGCCGAGAGAGCAATGAGTCCTTCTGTATGCCGTGCTAAAAGATTTTTATCGATGCGCGGCTTGTAGTAAAACCCGTCCAGATGTGCCGCCGTGGTGAGCTTAATGAGGTTTTTGTATCCTGTTGTGTTTTCGGCAAGAAGAATGAGATGATAGTAGTTCTTTCCATCAGCACCGGGGCGTTTATCATACATGTTGTCCGCCACGTACGCTTCAATACCAATGATCGGCTTGATGCCGGCCTTTATGGCCTTCTGATAAAACTCGATCGCACCATACAGTACTCCATGATCCGTGATCGCGATCGCATCCATGCCGAGTTCTTTGGTACGTGCGATCAGGTCATCAATTTTTGAGAGCCCATCGAGGAGGGAATAGTGAGTATGGTTGTGGAGATGCACAAAACGCATGCATCATCTTAGCACTGTAAGAATTGATCAGCAACTTCGTTAATTACAAACTGTGCTGTAATGTTTGTCAATCTCTTTTCGTCTTATATAGCCAGAGGGAGGAATTCATGAGAAGAATCCGCCAAGCCATTCAGCTCCTCCGTACCCAGCGCAACACGCCCGCGATTCGCCGCAGAGTCGCCCTGCTGTACCTCGAGGCAAAGCGCAAGTAGCACCCCGAGCCACCGCCTCCCCAGGCGTGGCTCAAGCATGCGTACATGTGGTATAGTAAGAAAAATAATGATTTTGCGTCTAGTTCTATGGTTATCGACACAGCGACATTTGAAAAGATATACGATGATTTTGCCCCGAAAATCTTCAAGTTTTGCTACTTTCGGGTAAGCTCCAAAGAGGAGGCAGAGGACATCGCTTCGCTGGTATTTATCCGGGCATGGGATCATATTGCTGTCGGCAAAGAAGTGACCAATGTTCAGGGATTCCTCTATCGAATCGCGAACAACCTGGTCATCGATTTTTACCGGAAGAACAAAGATAAGCGCGAGCTGTCTATAGATGATCCCGTCAACCCCATCGATGTTCCCGATAAAGCAGATTTTGTCGAACAGCTTGATCAGCGCATGCTTGTTCAAGAGATTCAAGGAAAACTCGAACGTCTACAGGACAATTACCGTGACGTCATTGTCATGAAGTACATCAACGATCTTTCAATAAAAGAAATTGCCGAAGTATTGGAGACGTCTGAAAATAACATATCTGTCCGTCTCCATCGAGCCATAGAAAAATTAAAAACACTGACATGAACAAGGACATCACAAAACAATTAGAAAAACTTTCACGATACTCCATCGTAGATAAAAAATGGATTACCTCCAACAAGCGGCGTTTGGTTGCCTACATGGATCAGCATCCAAAGAGTCCTCATCTCATACGATCTCGATATTTGTTCCGTCTCGCACCGGCATTTCTTGTAGCTCTGCTTATCGTGGTAACAAGCGGCGTGACGTTTGCTTCTCAATACAGCATCCCCGGTGATTTTCTCTACGCATGGAAAGTGGGAGTTGTTGAAAATGTTGAATCGATGTTTGTCATCGGCGTACAGAGCCGTGCGAATTTTGAAGTTGAACTCACCACGAAACGATTGCAAGAAATGACTGAATTGACGGTGAGTAAGACGGCAAACCCTGTGATTGTGCAAAAAGCCCGTGAACGACTCCAAAATCAAATTACAGTTGCATCTACAACTATTGCAGCAGCGGCTTCTCAAGATACCGGGAAAGCTCTGGAAACAGCGGTGAAACTGGAAGCTGCACTGAATGCCCACCAAAATGTTTTGACTACGATTCAGGAAAAAGTGAGCGAGGAAGCACATTCACAAGTTCAAGACACACTTTCGACGCTCCAAGACACAGCAGATGACATTCACGATGCAATTGAAACCCTGAAGGTACAAAATGAACAATCTTGGGTCTTGACCAAAACAGAAGCTGACCTCAAAATTGAAGCGGAAAATAAGCTTAAGTCTACCCAAGAACAGCTGGATGCCATGTGGAACACCATGGTCACTATTGAGCATACAAGCGATTTGAGCCTTGAAGCCGAACAAAATCTCGAGGCAGCACAAGAAGCGCTAACGAATGCAGAGCTCCTTCTCGAAGCTGAAGTTTATAGTGATGCATTGCTAGAAATACAAAGCGCCACACAACTCATTTCAAAAACCAAAGCTCTTTTTACGGCGACCCAGGAATCAGGAACTATTGTAAAAGAAATCTTAGATGTGACTCCAACGCCTTCCCCAACTATTAATCCAACGCCGACTCCTCCGGCAACTAATTCCTTGCCAATTAATATGTAACATGGTAGGTTAGGAACCATGGGCGTTCCACGAGCACATTCAACACGAGGGCAAAAAGGACGAAGACGAAGCCACCTCTCACTGAAGCCAGGGGTGTTTTCAGTTTGTAGCCACTGCAAAAAACCTACCCTTCCCCACACTGTCTGCCGATACTGCGGATTCTATGAGGGAAAGGAAGTCGTCAATGTCCTTGCTCGTGAATTGAAAAAACAAGAAAAGCAAAAGAAACGAGCTACTTCATAATGGCCTCGCGACATCTTTCACGTTCGATTGCCATGCAATCTCTCTATGAGTGGGATTTCAAAGGACGGGATCCGGTGATCCTGGATGAGATCGTAACTCACAATGTCAAAGAATTCGCACCCGGCATGGACAGCACCAAGTTCATCAAAAACCTGGTGGATGGTGCGGTGAGTCGTCTAAGAGAAATTGATACTATCATAGAAAAAGCCGCTCCTCAGTGGGCCATTGATCAGATCGCCCCCGTAGATCGCGCAGTGTTGCGACTTGGCATATACGAACTTCTCTTTGGAAATCAAGATGAGGTACCTCCAAAAGTCGCCATAAACGAGGCTATTGAACTAGCAAAAACGTTTGGCGGCGACTCCTCGGGAAAATTCGTCAACGGCGTACTGGGCACGATCTACCGAGAAATCGGCGAGCCAAGAAAATTTGAAACATCAAAGAAAAAAAATGAACAATCTTGAAGCACTATTCAAAAATAAAGATCTTCTGCGAACGGCACTGACGCATCGATCTTACTTGAATGAGAATCCATCATGGAACTACGAACACAACGAACGCCTGGAATTTTTGGGGGACGCGGTCTTGGAGCTGGTGGTGACCGAATATCTTTATTTAAACTACTCCAATCCAGAGGGGGAGATGACCAACTGGCGAGCTGCGTTAGTAAACTCTGTGATGCTTTCGAAAGTCGCCGGCAAAATAGGACTTAATGAGCATCTGTTGCTTTCTCGCGGAGAAGCCAAAGACACTGGACGTGCCCGCCAATATATTTTGGCAAACGCCGTTGAAGCGGTCATCGGAGCGCTCTACCTCGATCAGGGGTACGAAGCGGCAAAGAAATTGATTATGGAATTTATCATGGATGAGCTTGCTTCTATTTTACAAGAAAAAACCTACCGAGATGCAAAAAGCCGTTTCCAGGAAGAAGCGCAGGAACGCCTAAGTATCACCCCGAATTATCAGGTATTGGAGGAATGGGGACCGGATCATGCGAGAAATTTCAAAGTCGGAGTCTACTTGGAAAAAGATCTTGTAGGCGAAGGAAGTGGCCCCTCGAAGCAAGAAGCCCAGCAATCTGCCGCCGAAGATGCACTTGCAAAAAAGGGCTGGTGATGGTATTCTCACATCCATGTTAAAGATGCGATTACAACGAATTGGCAAGCCTGGTCATGCATACTTTCGCCTGGCTGTTCTTGAACATACAACCAAAGCACAAGGAAAATACCTGGAACTTTTGGGTTCCTATGATCCGCACAAGAAACAGCTACAGGCAAAAAAAGAGAGGATTCGGTATTGGATGAGCAAGGGGGTTCAACTTACGCCATCAGTAAACAACCTTCTTATTACCCATAACGTCATACAAGGAGAAAAGGTAAAAGCGTGGAAGCCAAAAATAAATAAAGCGGCACCAGCGGCATAATACTATGACAGACCAGCACGGAGACAAGGATTTCGTCGAATACATCATTAAGAACATCGTCAACCATCCTGAAGAAGTTGTAGTAAGCAGAAAAACGGATGAGATGGGTGTGTTGCTCGAAGTAAAAGTAAATCCCGAGGACATGGGGCTTTTGATAGGACGATCTGGAGCAACCGCAAAAGCAATCCGCATTCTCGCTCGTATCATCGGTATGCGCAACAACGCCCGCGTAAACCTACGCATTTTGGAACCCGAGGGCAGTACTCACGGACAGCAAATGCCCCCAATTCAAGAACCCAAAAAACCAAGCGAACCTCAAATGCGAGATCTCGATGATGTCGTCGGAGACATCGGAAAATTCTAATGCGCTTTGATATTCTGACGATCTTCCCGGACCTGTTTAAGAGCTTCTCCCAAGAAGCTCTTATTGCACGTGCCCAGGCAAAAAATATTATCTCTATCAATACGCACTTCTTGCGCGATTCAGGCGAAGGCCCGCATCGCAAAGTAGACGATCGACCCTATGGCGGGGGGGCTGGAATGGTCTTAATGCCAGGTCCGATTGCATCGGAACTGGCTAAAATCAAAATTAAAAAATCAAAATGCAAAATAGTCGTATTTTCTGCTAAAGGAAAAAAGTTCAATCAGGCTATGGCAAGAAAATACGCAAAGCTCGATCAGCTCATCATGATCTGCGGGCGCTACGAAGGCATCGATGAACGCGTGGCGCAATACCTAGCTGACGAAGAAATTTCAATCGGCGACTATGTCCTCTTTGGCGGTGAAGTCCCCGCCATGGTGGTCATGGAAGCGGTGACCCGATTGCTTCCCGAAAGTTTAGGCAATCCAGGATCTTTACACGAGGAAAGCTTTTCCAAACATATTCAAAAAGAATATCCGTGGTATACACGACCCGAAGTCTGGCAAGGCCACCGCGTCCCTCCGGTGTTGCTTTCGGGTAATCACAAAAAGATTGAGGAGTGGCGAAGGAAAAAGACTAGAATAAAGGCCTCTTGACGTTGATAAGTTGCTCTGCTAAACTACCAACACGATGAGATAAAACCCTTACAAACACTGCATTTATTGAATGCTCGGGATTGTCTCTTTATAGGGTCAGTCCCGAGTGTTTTTTACGGAAAGAACGTTGACAATTTTGATAGTGAGCAACGATACAAAAGATCCACCTACGTTATTTTGTATCGTTAACCAGATTAAGTAGTATAAGCGAAAGCTTAACTATTCTTTAAGAGAGTTTGATCCTAGCTCAGGATGAACGCTGGCGGCGTGGATAAGGCAT
>ERZ1292623.304-Hain-H51-01um-R1-304-length-55537-cov-15_pt1 | contig 55537 bp, 70 predicted proteins | sample MGYA00564398_ERZ1292623 | MGnify/ENA primary metagenome ERZ1292623 (study PRJEB36523, sample SAMEA6512633) | groundwater metagenome | collected 2019-01-07 | study: AquaDiva: Metagenomics assemblies of 32 groundwater samples
CGGCCTACGATATTCGCTACAAGGACACACTCGACAGGCTCGAAGCCGTCGAGTACACCGACGATCAAGTTCTTTATACATTAGACAAAGTAAAGAACATCATGATCTCCTGGTCTCTGGAAGCTATGGTTCAGAGTCCTGACTTCGTGCAATCGTTGGAGCACTTTGAGGGTGGCGAGGTTATCAAAGAGGTTCAAAAGTGGGTCGCCTCTTTTGAAGGAAACAACGAAGACGTAGAGTTCAAGATACAGGATGCAGTCGAAGAGTTAATCAAAACTAGGGGATGGAACCAACCAATGACAAATATTCAAACACACATAGAGTTCATTGACGCTTGGTGCGGAGGGGGGTTGCGCCCCAGACAGCTCGGCATCATCATGGCACCTACCGGCGCAGGTAAGTCTATGTGCCTAATGATCATGGCCTACAAGATGGCCACCGTAGAACGCAAGCGAGTAATGTTTATCTCCAACGAGTTGTCCATGGGAGAGATCACCGAACGCTTCGGAACCATGATCGTAGGCAAGGATCAGGACGAGGTTATCGACTCCCCTTCCCTAATCCGGGATCGCCTATCTGATCTGGACCCATACAAGATCAGGGAAAACCTGCATCTAGTTGAAGTCAATAGGGAAATCAGCACCAACGACATTGAAGCCATCGTAGCCAGGAACATCAACCTATACGGTTGGGCTCCCGAAGTCGTAGTTGTGGACTACATGGAACGCATGAAGCCTATCGTCACAGGCATGAACCGCGAGAACACCTCAGGGTGGTTCGGCGAGGTAGCCAAGGACTTGATTCGCATGTCCAAGCGTACCAACACCTTAGTCTGGACTGCCACCCAGACGAATCGTTCAGGCTACAACTCAGATGTCGTCCAGGGTATCGCTCAGGTCCAGGGCTCCATCAAGCACTTACAGGAGGCGGCGGCGGTTATTGCCATGCGGCAGAGGTCAGACTACACCAATGCCACTCCATCCCTAAAGGATACCCCCATCAAGATCCTGGAGTTCACCGCCCTTAAGATGCGGCACTCCCGTAAGGACGATAAGCCTATCCTCGTTGAGGCAGACTTCAGCAAGATTGCCATCCTTAAGAATTACCACCAGCCCAGCGAGTGGGATAAGTTCGATGAGGATGAGAAGTCAGGTGTCAGGACAACTACTGGAACTAACAAGCGAAATCGAAACAAGAAGAAGTACAATGGACCAGCGACTCCATAAGCAGCAAAAGTTCCCTATCTACGTAGACTTCGATTCCGCCGCTCTGATAGATCAGATCATCAAGAACATCATGCAGCGTCAAGTTGAAGAATTCGAGCGGCGCTTCTTCGTACAAGGAGATGGTAATGTCAGTGGACCGTAGATGTAAGAGCTGCGGCTTCAAGTTCAAGCAAGAACATGGACCCGGCAGGAAAGCCGTGAACTGCCCGACTTGTAGGAAGGATCGCCAAGACCGTTGGAAGGCGACACAGAAGAGTGGCAAAGACAAAGGAAAATGAGCTATAATAGGGTATGAACCATCGACTCTACAAGGATCACAAAAACGATCTCCTTCAAGCCATCAAGGCAGCCCAGGAGTCTCAAGATCTCAAGGAAGTTGATAGGCTCAAGTTGATCCTCAAGTCTGAACGTAAGAACAGATCAAAGTGGGTCAGCGCACAAAGACAAATGAAACGGAATTGATCTCCGTGGATGAGGGTTTCCATAATTAGCCGTTGAATGATCCGCCACAAGGTGCGGATACCCGCTGGTAGTCCAGCAAAAAGTACGGGTCAAAACCAGGTTGATCTCTGGCTCGGTCGCATCGAAACTGAAATTCGAGAAAGCAATCCTAACCATGAAAACAGAAATCACACTCGATCTATATCGTACGTCAAACACGTAGCAGCCAAATAACCTTTACAAACCACAGGAAAATTCCATATTCGGAACTCCTGGCGGGATTCGTCTATCTACACCATGAAAAACCCCCTGAACCACACCAGATTTGGGCCTGCGAGAAAAATCGTATCGAGTGTGCTTTCTATTTTCATGTTTAGGATTACTTTCTCGGAAACCCTCGAAAGAGAGATATAGTATATATGGCATACGCACCACCATCAGACAAGCTTCGCAAACAAAAACGAGAGTACATGCGGAGACGAAGAGCTAACAACCCTGAACTCGTTCGTGCAAAAGAACGAGAGTACAGGAAGAACAATCCTGATGTTGTTCGTCAGATGGGCTTCAAATACAATTACGGGATCACGTTAGCTGACTATAACGAAATGGTAGCAAAACAGGAAGGTTTATGCGCAGCATGTAAATGTCACCCTAACAAGTTGGTTGTTGATCATTGCCATGCTACAGGCAAAGTAAGAGCACTGTTGTGTGGCCCTTGTAACATCGCGATAGGCATCTGTAAAGAATCTCCAGCAATTCTGGACATGTTGAAGGTTTACCTAAATGACTTTGCAGCAGTGGTTGAATAAAAATTTCGGTGTCACTTCCGTTCAAGGGCGCGAACTACAGTTCCCTTGTCCGAAATGTCATCATCCTGCTTTCTACTTCAATTTAGACAAGAAAATAGGGTACTGCCATCGGAATACTTGTCATTTCAAACCTTCCATGAAGGATTTGAATAAATACTCTCGCTTTGTCAAAGCCCCAGAAACCCTCACAGACGCACGATACGTAGAGCAGGGTCTGGAGCCAGCCCGTCCCACGATCGCCCTCCCAGAGGCAGCCAAGCGACTCGTGGAGCAGATTGACGGGCAGTACATGAGCTATTATCAGGACGTTGTGGAGCAGGTTGCCGGTCGAGGGGTCAGCCCGGAGAACCAGTGCCGTTTCCTATTCCATTGGGACGGTTCCAGGGTTTACATTCCAATCTACTTCAAGGGTAAGCTTGTGAACTACGTGGGCCGGGCGGCTTGGTGGTTCGATACAGGGCTCTTTAGGTATGCCTATTGTCCTGGAGCCAATACCCGAGACTACTTTTTCAATTGGGATCAACACAAACTACACTCAAGTTTAGTGCTTGTCGAGAACACCTTCAATGGTATCTGGCTCTCTGACCATTGCTATGCCACCAGCAACTTCGGTTCCGACCTGAGCAAAACCCAGATCGACCTACTGGCCAGCAGCAAGGTCAAGACTGTCCTGTTCCTCTGGGACGAAGGGGCCGAGTGGGCGGCAGGTAGAGCCCGAGAAAGGCTCAAGGAAAAGGGAATCGACTCGGCCTACCTAAAGATCAAAGGTCAGCCGGACGATTACGCAATTGACGTGCTACTTCCTTGGATTGAATATGGGTTGTCAAACGTCCGCAAAAAAGCTATAATCGACACAATGGAGGGAACATGAAAATTTCACTGGACCTTGAAGTGCCTATGGTGCCTGGTTTCCTGAGAATTAGACTTCCTAATGGAGAATCTGCTACCATCCCTATCGACGAGCTAGAAGACGAAAAGCTCCGGCAGATCGGTGCTCTATGGGTGGAGAAGCTAGTGTCCACTGCACAAAGCAAGCGAAAGATGGCACAGAGCATAAGATGAGCATCCTATATGTTCTTATTGGAATACCATTGCTTGGGTTTACAGTAATCGGGCTAAGTATCGTATTGCAACGTCTCGTTACAGGGAAATGGCCAAAGAAATGAGCGAGATCGAACTACCACAGTACCCACAGGCTTTCCACAACTGCAATCCCAAGGAATCCGGGAAGCCGTTGTGCAAGCTGCCTACCTTGTCAAACGACAAGGGCTGGAATTACACCCGTAGTCCGCAGATCATGGGCTGTTCCCTGGCCGAGCTTGCCATGGGTCGCCGGGACATTAGTCGCCGTAACAACCAGTACGACACCTTCATTGTCAGCGACTACCCCTCCCGAGAGGCGGATCAGTCTGGTATGCCTATCTGGGGTGACGCTCGTAATATGCTCTTGGCTGTGCTGGAGAACTCCTCGTTCGATCCAGAGACTACCTACATCACCAACCATGCCAAGTGTGCCCCTCCTGGACGCAAAGCAGCCGCAGGCGAGTACACGGCCTGTCGTCAGCACCTTGAATACGAGTTGTACAAGTTCAAGCCATCTGTAGTCATTCTTATGGGCGCGGAGACCCTCAAGGTGTTCAACCTCGCGGGACAGGGCGGAATCAGTAGCATCCACGGGGAAGTATATAACATGACCTACCCTCATTGGGACCAGCTTGATGAGTACCAAGTCATGACCACTTTCCATCCCAAGCACTATCTCGTAGCCCAGAGCCATTCAATCAAGAACCACATCCAAGAGGACTTCAATAAGGCTCGCAGCTTACTCAAGGACGGTGTGGTAGTAACGAACGATTTCTATCAGTGCGGCTACCAAGTACTCGATACAGAAGAGGAACTGGACGCAGCCATCGAAGCCATCCTGGCACACGGCCTGTTCGCTTTCGATACCGAGTCTCCTGGTCTGGACTTCATGCGCCAGCCGATGATCACTTTGCAAATGTCAATCGGCCGTGGCAAGACATGGGTACTCCCATTCTTCAAGCACGATCCTAACGGCGCTTACCTGGGGCAGTGGAAACTCGCCTCTCACTGGTTCAATGGACGGCGCGAGTATGCCATCGAGAAGCTTCGCCTAATCTTCGAGAACCCTGCAATCGCCAAGGCAGCTCACAACATCAAGTATGACATGAACGTCATTCGACGGCATTGTGGCTTGATCACCAAGGGGCAGCTCTGGGATACCCAGGTCATGCACCACCTATTGGACGTGCGCGGCCCCCACGGCTTGAAGGACTTGGCAGACAATGAATTCTTCGTAGGCAACTATGAGCGCCATGTCCGTGACATTGTAGGTCATGGCAAGAAGCTGATCTGCACCTTCGATAACGTACCTGATCACATTCTTCATCCCTACGGTGCCAACGACGCCGAGCTAACCTACCGCCTGCTTGAAGTCTTCTACGACCAGATGCAGCACAAGGCTAACCTTGTCAAGCTGTACGAAGAAGAGTCCATGCCTGCCATGTACACACTGGCAGAAGCCGAATACAACGGGGCTCACCTCAACCTCGATAACGTCCGAGCCCTTGGCGAAGGCTTTCAGGCAGAGATGGACGACCTGACAGCCAAGTGCCGCGAACTAACGCAGCCAGACTTCAACCCCGGAAGCACCCAACAGGTTGCCAAGGCTCTCCGGGCTATGGGTTACGCTGAGGATATCCTGGATGAGAAGGCAGCTTCGGGCTACTCAACAGACAAGGACACCCTACTGGAACTCTCAAATGACTTGCCGTTCGCGGACTACATCATCAAGTACCGCAATCGGAACAAGTTCCTTGGCACCTACGTAGAGAATGCCCTTGCCCAAGTGGGCGACGACAGTTGCATCCGCTACGGCTTCAACCAGACAGGCACGGTCTCGGGTCGCCTATCTAATGCCTTCTTCCACCAGATCCCCAAGTCCAAGGATGACGATGTAAAGGCGGGCAAGCTTACAATGCGCGACATGATCGACGAGGAAGACGACTTCCTTATCTATCACGCGGACTATTCCCAGATCGAGCTTTGGGTATTCGCCCTGATTACAGGCGAGCAGCCCCTGATCGACGCCCTATACAGAAAGAAGGACGACCCACTCGGAGACGTTCACACCGCCACGGCAGCGGGTGCGTTGCTCTGTGAGCCTCACCAAGTCAGCAAGTTCAACCGTGGAGCGGTAGGTAAGCCACTAAACTTCGGCGTCATCTACGGTTCCGAGGGTCACGCCTTGGCTCGCCTTGAGTACGAAGATCCATTTACCAAGATGAAGAAGAAGATCGGCCGAGACAACGCCCTGGCTTTCGTACGCAACTTCCGCCAGAAGCACCAGAAGGTTGATGAGTACCTGACCAACCTGCCAGACGAGGCTCGTTGCCGTGGTAATAAGGTAGTGACGATCTTCGGGAGGGAGATCATCATCCCAGACCTCAGCCACAAGGACGAGTTCAAGCGTGCCGCCGCAGAGCGGTCGGCAACTAACGTCTCAATCCAAAGCCCTGCCGGAGCAATCTGCATTCGGACTATGAATTTCATGCGTAATGTACTAAACGAAGTAGGCGTAGGAATTGACAAAGTAAAACTTCGTATTACAGTGCATGATTCGATAACTTATGGGGTACATAAGGACTATGTTTCGTGGTTTGACGAAACGTTCAGAAATGTAGCATCACGACCTATCCCTGAACTTGGCGGTATTCAGTTGCCTGTTGAGTCTGGATGGGGGGCGACTTGGGCCGAAGCAGAACGAAATGCCAAATAGAGACCTCCTTACGGCCGCCTCAGACTACGTTGCAAATTTCCAACAAAAAAGCTATACTACTGACAAGGAACCTGGAAACCATGAAGCCTAGTAAAGCATTCACTAAATGTGGACACCCTAAATTCTATTCTATTGGTCGGAAAAGAATGCAAGGTGTATGTAAACAATGTAGATTGAAAAAAATGAAGGATAGATAATGGCAACCAAGAAAGCAAAAGTAGAAACGCTGTTCGTAATAATAGATTTTGACGGTTGTTGCTTCGTGAATTTTGACGGCATGAAAGATGGCGACATTGAAGAAGTAGTGTTCGACAAGGAGAAGTCGGCAATTAACGCAGCCACCAATTCTATGGAGTGCGACCCAGGGGATGTCGATTCCGAGGAGATCCTAACCGTATACAAGCTCGTGCCCATTGCAAAGGTCAAGAGACCCCAAGCCGTAGTGGAGAAACTGTAATGATTCACGTAGTTGTATACGATCGCAATAAGGTCTACTTTAGAGGGTTCAGCATGCACAAATCTGCCACCGATGCAGAAGTCAAGGCAGCAGTAGATGTTGTAGCTTATGATAATGAGATGTTTGCAGGTTACTTCTTTGAGATCGAAGGGAGAATATAATGCCGTCCGTATTCATTGAACAAGCCGGAGAAGAAGGCGTCGAAGTGGTTGAAGTCACGCTAGATGAACAGGACTTCTCTATTGACGAGACCCAGGTTGACGCTACCCTGTGCAGCATTGGCAAGCTCATCCTGGGCTACGGGCAGATCGAGGCAGAGGTCAAGCTACGTGCTGGACGGCTGCACGCCGAGCTTGAGCGCGTCAAAGCTCTGCTAGATACCCAGGTCCGAGCAGATTTCCAGAAGTCAGGGGAGAAGGCAACCGAGGCGCGCATCGCTCATGCCATCACTACCAGCGAAGACTACCAAGTTTACATTCAGGCTCTAAATCAGGCTGAACGTGATCAGGCGATGATGCGATGGGCAATGACGGCACTCATTCACAAGAGCGAGTGTCTCCGAGCCTACGCATATCGCGAAAACCAAAGCATGAAAGCTGATAACCGTACATAAGTACAAAAGGAAAAACGTAAATGGCACTACCAGTATTTGAACGCAACACACAGGCAATCGAGCAAGCTCAGGAATCAGAGCGCGCCAAGGCGGCGGCTCGCGAGAATAGCGTATTCATTCTGAACCCGAAGCCCGGTAAGACCAGCTTCCGCGTACTCCCAGCATGGGACGAGCGTGGCGTATGGTATCACCAGATTCTGGAACACAGCTTCTTTCTACCTAACGTACCTTCACCTTTCTTCTGCATCGAAGAGAGCCAGGGTCGCTGCCCTATCTGTGAGCACGGCGCGAGTCTTGCAGCAGCAGGACAGGAAGAGCAGGCAAAGCGTTTCCGCGCAAAGAATGCCTACTTCCTAAACACCATCATCTTCTCTGACTCGACTGGCAAGAACACCATCAAGAATGGGGTTGTTCCAATGCAGGTTGGCGTTACCGTGATGAAGGCTCTATGGGATCTCGATATCGACGTGAGTAGCGGGTACGGTGATATCACCGACTACAACACTGGCTTCGATATCAACATGGAGAAGTCGGGTACAGGTCTCCAGACCAAGTACACGGTCAAGGCATATCCCCAGCGAACGGACGTTATCGCACGTCTACAGGCTGAGGGTATCAATCCTGAGGCACTGAGTCTACACGCTCTCGATCAGCTACGCCCTGAGCTATCATTTGAGGATCTCTCGGCGCAGTTCGAGGCTGTGATGAACAACTCAGCCAAGCCTTCGGCCCAGCCACAGCCAGTTGCTACTAAGCAACCAGCGAAGCCCGGTCAGACTCCTGCACCAGCAGCCGCAACGGCACCGGTACAGAAGTTCGCTTCGTCGGGCGGTCCGACGATTGGCGGCGTCAAGATCGCTCCTCCCCCAATGCCACGGAGTAAGTAATGGCGGATATCCAAGAAAGATTCGTAAAAATTGGAGAGAAAATTCTCTACGAAGGAGTGGAACTTACTCTTCGTGAGGTTCTCAGAGACACCAATGGACATATTTGGGGTATCGCTATTAGTAATTGCGGCACTCCTTATATTCTAACCGATGACGATCTATCTGACGAGACAATCACCGTCGAAGTGTATCTGGATTTTCCAATGCCGAAGACGGGGCTCTCGATCACCAAAAAGAAAGGAAAGAAGTAATGGCAACCCCTAATGAAGATCAGCTCAAGGATCTCGCAGCGACCTATGCAAAGGGCGTAACGCTCGCCGTGCTCGCTCAGCAGTTCGGCGTCAGCATACCCACCGTAACGAAGTGGGTACGCAAAGGAGGTGGCGTAATCCGCTCCCGTGGTCAGCGCAAGAAGGGTACAACGGTGGCAGTCAATGCCCCCGCAGTTACCACGTTCACGGAACCCGACGTAGCCCCTACCTCTGATACGGTATTCGTACCAGAGGCCCAGGTCGAACGTCAAATCTACGCGGGGATTACTCCTCATGCCGATTGGGACCAAGAAGGTCGAGATAAACTAGTTGAGGAAGTAGAAAAGCTTCCAGGTCGAAAGATCTTTGAGGTTTAGATAAATGGCGACTTGTCCTATAGGTCACGAGTATCTTCCGGGAAATGGTTGCCCGGAATGCCACAAAAAGAAAAGACGCGAGTGGCAAGCTAACCATGTCGAAGAGGGAAAAGTAGCTGCGGCTAAATACCGTAGAACTCATCCCGACAGACACAAAGCAAGATATATCAACTGGTGTTATGGGCTTTCAGCCGAAGAATACCAGAGCCTTTTGATAAGTCAAGATAACGCATGCGCGATCTGTAAGCAAGTCAAGAAGTTGCAAGTAGATCATTGTCATGTCACGGGTAAGGTTCGCGGATTACTCTGTGGCCCATGCAACCGCGCTATTGGTTTGTTAGGCGATACTTACGATTCTGTATCTAAAGCAGTGGGGTATTTGAATGGCAACACGTGAAGAAATGCAGAAGATCCTTGATAAGTTGAACAAGGCAAAGATCGGCGGCGATGGAGAGCAAGGACGAAATACCTTTGCCAACGACCTAAATCTCAGTTCACACGTCAAGTTCGGAATCCCTACACGGCTCCCTGAGTTGGACCTTTCATTGGGTCGACCCGGATACCCAGCAGGACGTATCACTGAAATCTACGGTCTCCAAATGAGTGGCAAAACTACTGCCGCTTTACACGCTTTAGCCCAATGCCAGCGCATGGGAGGGCTCGCCGTCTTTATCGACACAGAGTTCGCCTTCGATGTTGACCGCGCCGCAGAATGCGGCGTAGTAGTAGAAGATCTGATGGTTCTGGAAGCCACGGACATTCAGGAGATCTTCGAGAAGATGGAAGTAGTAATGGCTACTCACGACCCGAGTAGCCCTCTACTGATCGCAGTGGATAGCATTACAGCCGTGCAGACACGCTACGACGCGGCTCGTGACCTCAACGAGGGCAGCCGCGTAGGCGAACACGCCCGCACTATTCGCCTCGGATTACAGCGTCTCAACAAGGAGATTGCCAAGAGTAACGCTTGTGTAATCTTCATCAACCACGCCACCTCACTGATTGGCAAGACGTTCGGCAAGCAGTCGGACTCCGCAGGCGGGCACGCAATCAAGTTCTTTTCAAGCGTCCGCCTACAGTTCGCATACGTGGCAGCCATCAATGAAGGCGCTGCCGGTGATGATCGCACCCGCCGTGGACAGAAGAGCAACGTTGAAGTCATCAAGAACAAGGTAAGTGCTACCGGCAACCCCGTAATCACCCTCGAACTGACGGAAGAAGGCTTCGATTTCTACCAGAGCCTATGGGATGCCTACGTCAAGATCGGTGCGCTTGAGAAGATCAACAACCAGTCTTACTTCTTCACGCCCACCGAGACGCAGATGGGTCGCAAGGACTGGCGCAAGTTCATTGACAAGTTCTCGGGCAAGGACGGAAAGGTGCTCGGCCCAGACGGCTGGTATAAGCACTTCCTAACAACGGCAACGAACGATGGCTACATCAAGCCATATGGACAAGCCTATGTTGATCGAAGTGTCGATGAGCCTGATACTGAATCCTGATTACGTCGGCTTCTTTATTGGGACAGAACACATCCCCGCAGACCCTCCAAAGGAAATAATCGAAGCCCGAACCTTTCTATTGAAGATCTGGTTCGTCATGTTTCAACTCACTTTCTACTGGTAAACAATGAAGTCTTTCGTAGTATTTTCAGACCTGCATCTGCACCAGTGGCAGTATGGCAGCACCATCGTAGACGGGAAGAACTCTCGTTTGGAGCAGCAGAAAAATGTCGTACAGTCAATCGTTCAGTATTGCCGGGACCGGGACATTAGCGAAGTCGTCTTCTGCGGAGACCTATTCCATACTCACACCGTTACAGCGGAGGTTTCGCAAGCGGCATACGAAGCGTTCTCGGGGTTCAAAGAAGCAAAGATCGAACTCTCTATCATTGTCGGGAACCACGACCAATCGTCTCGTTCAGGAGAGACTCATGCTCTCTCCTGGTTTCGAGAATTGGGAAGACTTGTTCAGTTCAAAGCTGGATCAGATAATGATAAGGTATCTGGCGCAAAGCTTCTCGGATTTGACGCTAATTTTCTCCCTTACACCGACTCGCGAGAGCAGCTTGAACGATGGCTTGCTAAAACGCGAGGTGGATTCATCTTCATGCACCAAGGAGTCGGCGGTGTCGAAGTCAATTCTAAAGGCTTTACCCTAAATGAAATCCTTACTCCTGAAATTATCCCTAGTCATTGTATTTTGGCTTTTACTGGCCATTACCATTCTCATCGTGCAGTTACGAGCAATCTCATCATTCCTGGATCGACTGTCCAACTGAATTGGGGGGACAAGCATGAGACCCGAGGTTGGCTCGACGTTAAGGTAGACGGAGATCGAATTCATGAAATCGAACTCATTCCCTCCAATTCATCGCAGTTCATAGAGGTAAACGAGAATGCCTTCAATTCGGAAGGAACGCTTCCTGACCTATCATCTCATTTTGTTCGGGTACTTTCTGTGGGCAACTATAGCCCCGAAGAGCTTTCAGAGGCGGCGCTTGCGAAAGGGGCAGCCTCAGTAGAGATCAAACAGGCAGTTAGCACGCAACCTGCACGTAAATTCGAGGCTAAGCCCTTGCTTTCATTCAATGAAATGGTCATGAGTTATGCCACGAACAAAGAACAACTCGGGGTAATCAATGCTCACGATAAGGAAATAGGTGAGGCATTGCTCAAGGGTAATTACAGCCTACCTTCGGTATGAGACTACTAAACTTCAAAGCAACTAATCTGTTCTCCCTTGGCGAGGTTGATCTTGACCTTGACAAAAGGGGACTACTTCTCGTCACCGGCTACAGTGCAGACGAGGGAGGCGCAAATGGATCAGGAAAATCAAGTATCTCAAACAAAGGAGTGCTGTGGACGCTGTACGGGAGCACCGCCAGCGGAGACAAAGCCGATTCCGTCATCAACAGGTTTGCCGAAGAGGATGCTCCGTGCAGCGGGTCTTTGGACGTGGAGTCTGGCAATGGCAGCAAGTTTCGCATTGTTCGGAGCCGTCGTCCTAACCGACTCACTCTCACTGACTTGGCTACGGGTCAGGACATTTCTTGCAAACTTGAGAAAGACACCCAAGAAATTATCAACGAAATCCTCGGGCGCACCAAAGAAACGTTCCTGCAAACGGACTTTTTCGGCCAAGGCAAAGCGGCGAACTTCCTCGACCTTACCCCGAAAGCCCAAGTCGAACTCTTAGAAACCATTCTACCCTTCGACCAGATCAATGAGCTGGCTGAGATTACTAAGAAGAACCTTAGCCGCCTCAATGTTATTGCCGCGAGTGTAGATAAGCACATCGCCGAAGCCAACGGCAAACTGATGGAAGCCCAGAAGTCAGAGCGTCAACTCAGCGATTCTGTTGACAATTGGGAGACCAAGCACTACGCTACCGTGGATAAGCTCAAAGCGGAGATCGCCCAGGAAGAGGCGACCGATCGCATAACCTCTGCCATCAAAGCACTACAGGACGAGGTGGCAGGACTGCCTACTCGAAATGAAATCTATGGTCGTCTGACAACCAGAGAGGAAAGTCTGAACTCCTACAACCAAGGAATCAAGTCTTACACCGATGCCCTCAACGGTTGGCGTCTGGCAAAGGACAACATCGTCAGAGCACCTAAGCCCCCCGTTTCACCTAACTGCCCTACTTGTAAAGCTCCTACATCCCACGTGCTTTACATTGAAATGGTGGACAACTACACCAAGATGACGAAGGAACTTGAGGAGTGCGACACAGGGATTAGTAAAGTTCAAGAAGCCCTAAAAGGGATGAATAAAGAAGTTTGCAACCTTCAATCAGAGATTGAGGAGTGCCGACGCGCAGTTACGCGACACGAGCAGATTGACACCCAACTGGCTCGTCTGGAAGCTGACCGAGCCACCAACAAATTAGCTATACTAAGAGAGAACCTCTTGAGTGTAGAGGCTGACACCAATCCGTATGTGGCCATGTATTCTCAAGCCATGCAGAACGTAGCTTCTACAGTGTTATCCCTCAGCCACCAGAAACACCGAAGTGAAACCGTCGATCAGGACAAGAAAGCTTTGGAGTTCTGGCAGGCTGCCTTTACAAAAGAACTGAAAAACGAGTTCATCAAACAGGTTTGCCCCTTCTTGCAAGAAAAAGCTATACTACACCTGGAGGGGACGGGTAACGGTCAAATCAAAGTCCAGGTCAGCACCACGAAAACCCTCAAGTCCTCCGAGGATCGGTCAGAGTTCTCTATCGCCGTTGCTTCTTCCACCGGGGGAGCTACTTATGATGCGCTTAGCGGAGGGGAGAAACAAATGGCTAACTTCGCTTTCGGACTCGCACTCGCCGATCTCGCAGAGCTTCAAGTCGATGGCCCAAGCTACTTCATGGTACTCGACGAGCCCTTCGTCTCCCTCGACTCCCGAAACTCCGAGCACCTTGTCGGATACTTGACTTCTTACCTATCAGGCAAGAAAGAAACAATCCTTCTGGTTAGTAACGAAGAATCGCTTAAGTCCTTGATTCCAAATAGGATTCAAGTCATTAAAGAAAACGGCATCACGAGGTTAGAGTAAATGTTTAACACGCAGCTCAAGGAAACCACAGAAGACCTTCTACTCATGCACGAGTACGGGGTAAATGTCAAGACCCGCACCGTCTATCTGATGGGAGAGTTCGGGGGCGAAGCCGACGTAGTAGAAATGACGCTGGCTAACCTTCGTCACCTGACAAGTGAGGCTAACTTTCCTAACGACCACCTCAAGCCCGTTACAATGGTCATCGACAGTCCAGGCGGTGAGGACATTGCGATGTTCCATCTCTACGACTTCATGATCACTTGCAAGACCCCCATCCGTACCGTAGGCACAGGGGAAGTCTGCTCTGCTGCCGCACTCATCCTTGTGGCAGGCGAGAAGGGCTTCCGATCAGCTACCCCTAACTGCATGTACATGACGCACAAGGGCAAGTCCGGTCTTGGTGGTGACGATGACGAGATTGAAGCCCAAGCCGCCATGCAAGCTCTGAACTCGGACAAGTACTGGAAGCTCCTTGAGAGGCACACTATCCTTAAGGCGTCACAGTGGCTCTCGAAGAGCAAGCACAAGGGCGAACTCTGGATCGACGTGAATACGATGCTTGAGTATGGCGTAATCGACTCTATCGTTCCAATGGCCAAGGACTGGCCCGCTCTCTCCACCAAGAAACTTCGCACTAAAGTCAAGGAAGTCGAAGTAGAGGACGATGATGAGTAAGAAGAAGCTTTGTAATTGTGGCCCCTACCACGCCGGTTGCCCGCACCGAAAGTTGAAACGATGACTAAAGTAGATTTCTTCGGGCACTGGTTTTACTTCTTTTTATTCCTAGGCATGCTCCTGCTACAGTCTAAAGACTATCGAGGTTGGGCATTTCGTTTCACCGGCGAAGCAGGTTGGATCGGCATTGGCCTCATAATGGGGATGTCGTCGATCTGGGCATGGGGCTGTGCCTTCCTGGCCGTAGATATCATGGGCTACCTCAAGTGGAAGAAAGAAGAGGAAGTCCGTGAGCTGATGGAGGCTCCTATCTCCGAAGAAGATCAGTGGTACTGGACAGTCCAAGACCTACAGCACATGGACGATCTCGATAACACGATGGAAGATCTCGGATACAACAAGGCATACGAAGCACCGTCACTAAAGAAGGCACGAAAGAATGTCAAGCGAAAAGCCAAAGCGAAAAGGAATCCGCCCGTCAAGCGCCAAAGCAAAAGGGCGCGAGTGGCAAAAACAAATCGCAAGCCTGCTAACAGAAAAGTTCGGGCTGGAGGAAGGCGACCTCGTAAGTAGGCCGATGGGCTCCGGGGGTGCCGACATTATGGCCAGCCCGGCAGCGCGTAAAGCTTTCCCGGTAACGGTGGAGGCGAAGAAGACCGCCGCCGATCCTGGACGTAAGGCAATGAAGCAGGCACAGTATAACGCACTCAAAGGTACGATCGGTGCCGTTGTATGGCAGACGACAGGCGAAGGCGGGCCTAAGGGCGAGATCAGATTCGATCTAGTCGAATTCATCGACTGGTATAAGACGCTAGTAAAGGAAGAATAATGTTAGCAAGTACGGCAAGAAAATTGACAGATAAGAATAGAAAAACAGCTTCAACTGTGCTAGTTGAAGCTCTGGAGACTATTCGGTACCGGGCAGAACACGGCGATGCACGGACTACCATGTCCAAACACTATAGCGGATTAACCGAAGAAGTTTTTGCATCTTTAATGGACATGTTTAGGGAATTAGGGTACACTGTTGAACCTAGCAAAAACAGTAAAGGCGAATCTTCTCTCGATGAATTCAATATCTCTTGGTAATATAAAGGACTCCGATAATGTCAAAGCCTAAAGCAAAAACTTGGTTCGTCTTTCCAGACGTGCATCTGCCTGACCACGATGAAGCGGCACTTGAGGCAGCCCTCAAGGCACACGCGATCATCAAGCCAGACTACACGCTTTTCCTAGGTGACGTACTGGATTGTGGCATCTTCTCGATGCACCCCAAGCGCAAGATCAGCGAGAATCAGTCTTACGATTTCAAAAAGCTAGAAGTCGACCCGTGCAACAAGATGCTCGATCGGGTTCAGAAGAACACAAAGATTTACACACACTTCCTTGGAGGCAACCATGAGGAACGAATTGAACGATGGGCTGTGGGCGCTGGCGCTGTTGGGGAATCTCTATATTCTAGCATCTCCCCTGAGACAACCTTGGCTGCTGGTCGCAAGAATTTCACTTATATCCCTTATTCTCCTACCACTGGCGATCGCCTTGGCTTCGTTCAGATCGTAAAACCATCAGCTCAAATGACAAGCGGTGGACTCGTGGCAGTCCACGGCTGGAGTTTTAGCAAGCACGCTGCCTACGTTCACCTTGAGAAGAGCCGCTCGCAGAGCATCCTCTTCGGGCACACCCACCGAGCACAGACGATCGTTAGTCGGGATACTTGGACGGGCGCACCGATAAAAGCCTTCAATCCAGGCACACTTTCCAAGCTACAGCCCCTCTACATGACGAGCAACCCCAGCGAATGGTCGCATGGATTCGGTCTCATCTACGTAGGACAGCGATCATGGACTGAATACATGATCAACGTCAATAAGGGGTATAGTGTTTTGCCTGATGGGACGGAAGTAAAAGCATAATGTGGCCGTTCGTATCGCCTGAGCAATGGGCGGAGTGGTGCGTCTCGCAAGGATACGACCCTACTCAGTTCACGTATGGATCGCTGGAGACCGTACTGGAGCCCGTGAACTGTGCCATCTGCAATGGCGAAATGTCGCCAGATAAGCTATACTTGTTAGTAGATCCTCCCCCTGGCATACCATTTGGACGAAAATTTCATGCAGATTGTCTGATCTCGCATTTCTATTTGAACGCAAGCAATATGTCAGATGAAATCATCAACTACGCGCTACGAAAGAAATTTACATCGTGAGTGAAAATAATAACGCTATAAGTGTAATCGTTTTATTGAGCAAGCCTGAAACATGGGAAGAAGGTTTGGCGGAGTTGAAAGACGCCGCCGAAAGACTAGAAGTGCTCCTAACTCAGAGGAAGATCAATGACTCAGGAAGGTAAACACAGTACCTCTATTTACCTTATAGGTTCATTAGCAAATCCAAACATACCACATTTTGCTAATGAGCTTCGGGAAAAAGGATATGAGGTATTCGATGAGTGGTGGTCTCCTGGTCCACTAGCAGACGCTTATCTATTAGATTATGCTAAAAAGCGTAACTTAAATTACAAAGAAACCCTGAACACGTATGCCGCAAAGCACATTTTCGAGTTCGACAAATGTCATATTGACCGCTGTGACATTGTAGTAATGTTAATGAAGGCAGGGAAAAGCGCTCACTTAGAGCTAGGCTATGCTATCGGAACCGGGAAGCCAGGGTTTATTCTGTTTGATAAGGAACCTGATCGGGTAGACGTGATGTACCAGTTTTCTACAGATATTTTCTTTTCTAAGGAAGATTTGTTTCAAAGGTTAGAGAAATACAAACTACAGGGAGCTTAACATGGGGCACTACGCCAAATGGATAGTACGACTAATATGCTGCGGTCGAGAAGACGGCCTGTATGGGCCGGTCTATTCATGGCAAGAAGCTTCAACCGTAAATGGCGAAGACAAAAACGTAAAGCAGCCTGGGGCAAGGTTCGCATAACGAAAGTTGTAGTTGAGACAATTTATAGTAGTTCACGAACAATATTGGTCGGGTAATAGGATGAACGTCAAACTAATCTCCATAACAAAGTCAATGATAAACGACCGGACTACGAACCTGTCTTCGGCAGAGGCGCTCATAGCCTACACTGCCCGCGTCAGCAACCCTAGCGGGCAGATGAACGATGAGACAGCTCCTAGACTGCTAGCTTATCTAATCAAGAATAAACACTGGTCCCCGTTTGAGATGGTAAGTATGACTGTCGAAATCCACACGAGCCGCGCTATCGCGCAGCAAATACTACGCCACCGCAGCTTCTCGTTCCAAGAGTTCAGCCAACGGTATGCAACGGCTACCGAGGTTTGTCGCTACGAGGCTCGCCGTCAGGACTCGAAGAACAGGCAGAACAGCATCGACGACATGTCCGCCGATGATCGAGACTGGTTCCAGCAAGCACAGGATGAGGTTGAAGTTCTTGCTCGAAAGCATTATGGTGAGGCACTACAACGTGGCATTGCCAAGGAACAGGCCCGCTTCCTACTTCCATTGTCTACTGCTACTACCCTCTACATGAGCGGCACTGCCCGCTCGTGGATTCACTATCTCCAGCTCCGCACAGATCCAAGCACTCAGCTTGAGCATCGGCAGATTGCCGAAGAGATCAAGTTGATCTTTTGCCAGCAGTTCCCTGCTACAAGTGAGGCTCTCGGCTGGTGCAGGAACATAGCATGAAAGTTAAAGCAAGAAACTCTGATACGAAGGATCCTTCAATGAAAGACCCAAATCGAAAAGGATGGATTGGCGTAGATCTCGATGGCACCTTGGCACGATATGAGAGCGGACAGTACCCTGTAATCGGAGAGCCTCTCTACCCCATGGCAGATTACGTTAGGGCTCTAATCGAAGAAGATCAGTTTGAGGTAAAGATCTTTACTGCTCGCGCTTGTGAGCCCGAGCAAATCCCTATCGTCAAGGCTTGGTTGAAAGCCAATGGCTTCCCTGATCTGGAAGTTACGAACGCCAAAGATTACTACATGGAACAGATGTGGGATGACCGTTGTTTGCGTGTTAGCACTAATTCAGGGGATTTTGAATGTTCTCCGTCGTATTGATGATATTAGTTGTATTGTTAATCTATAGTGAATTTAATGACTGAGATTAGAATAACAGATGAATCTGGTGGGATGAAAGGGTCGAAAGATGAGAGGTACGATCTCGTTCCTATCGAACCTCTTCGGGAACTTGCTATTCACTATGGCAAGGGGGCAGTCAAGTACGAGCCACGGAATTGGGAGAAGGGTTTCAAGTGGTCGTTGTCCTATGCCGCATTGATGCGCCACTTGCAGGCGTGGTACGGCGGCGAGAGCTACGACCAAGAAACAGGATCGCACCACCTAACAGCAGTGGCTTGGCATGCGTTTGCTCTCATGTGGTTTGAGATCAAAGGCGTCGGCACAGATGATAGGCCAAAACATGTCAATTGGGGATAAATGGTTTATCGGGATGGCCGAATATGTTTCGACTGCCTCAAAGGATCCAAGTACCAAAGTAGGCTCAGTAATAGTGCGACCAGATCGTACTGTAGCAAGCGTAGGTTTTAACGGCTTTCCGAAAGGCATGTTAGACGATCCTGACATCTATAAAAATAGGGAACTGAAATACTCTCGAATCATTCATGCTGAGATGAATGCTCTATTGTTCTGCAAAGAAAAACCAACAGGCTATACGTTATACACTTGGCCTTTTCCGCCCTGTGACAGATGTGCTGTTCATATGGTCCAGGCAGGGATCGCCCGTGTTGTATCCAGAGGGTCACTTGAAGATCCAAAATGGTCACGCTGGTATAAGTCCTGGGAGTTGGCTATGGAAGCTTTTCAAGAAGCAGGAGTAAAGGTAGATCTATTATGAAACTTGCATTGACGTTCGATGATGTTGCATTAGTACCAGTCTTTAACAATATCGAGAGTCGACAAGACCCATCAACTAGGGCACAATTTACCACAGGAATTTCTCTTAGCATTCCTGTCCTGGCATCCAACATGGATACAGTAATCTGTACCGAACTTGCCAAGGTGCTAGATAAAGCAGGCTCTATGCCTATCTTCCACCGCTTCACGACTTATGATCAGAAAATGGAGTGGATCAACGCTTTTCCTGCTTCATTTATGTCCTGTGGCATCCGCACCGGAGACCTTGTAGAGCTTGAGAAGATGCTGGAAAACACACCCTTGATGGGTGTTTGCTTTGACATCGCCCATGGGCACGACCGTCGCCTTATGGACACCATTTATAAACTAAAGGTCAAATACCCTGAACTTGACATTATCGCCGGAAATGTCTGCACCAGTGAGGCGTATCGAGACCTCGTGAACTCCGGGGCTACCGCTGTGAAGGTCGGGATTGGCCCAGGAGCCGCTTGTACCACGAGGGTTGTCACAGGATTCGGGGTGCCCCAATTCACGGCTCTACAGGACATTGCGGCCGTCAAGAAGAAGCTAAAAGTACCTATCATTGCCGATGGCGGAATCCGAAACTCCAGGGACATTGTAATCGCCCTGGCGGCCGGAGCTGACACGGTTATGCTTGGCAAGCTCTTCGCCCTAACGAACGAAAGTGCCGCACCCAAGAAGCATCAAACGAAGTTCGGAGGGAACATAGATGTTGGCTTTAGAGACTACCCTACCGGCCCTCTTCTAGCTAAATATCGTGGACAGGCCAGCGCCGACTTCCAGGAAGACTACTTTGGGGCTACGAAAGATGGCACGGTTCCAGAGGGCGAAGCCTTCTGGGCTCCAGTGTCCGGTTCCGCCATTGACCTGATCCAGAAGCTGCTGGCAGGGCTACGAAGCGGCATGACCTATGGGGGTGCTCATACCATTGAAGAGCTACAGCGGAAAGCTGAGTTCATCCAGGTTACGCATAACTATGGTGCCGAGAGCGCCCCACGGCCATGAACCCTAAATGCCTAAACTGCAACCATTTTGTATGGGAACACTCTGGCTCTTATCAGTCGGGGTGCCTACTTGAATGCCATTGCACCGGTTTGGTGACGGAGACCTTGGCAGATGAAAAAATTTCCAAAATGAGCTATACTATGGACATGAAACCAAGCGACGCAGTGCGGGAATTTCACACAAAATTCGGTATCCCGAAGGTTCACCCGCATGATGTGCAATCTACAGAATTCCGAATGCGTTTAATAAACGAAGAATTTGAAGAAGTAATTGATGCTGCCGGATTCTTTATTGTTAAAGCGGATACTAGAACCTTATTTCGTACTAAGATTAAAGGTTGCGAACCTGTGCATCTTCTCAAGGAGCTAGCGGATCTTGCCTACGTGATCTATGGCACCGCCGAAGCGTTCGGTTGGGATCTGGACGAAGCAGTTCGGCGTATTCACGAAAGCAATATGACTAAACTTGGGGCAGACGGTAAACCGATTTACCGTTCCGATGGAAAAGTATTGAAAGGCCCATCCTATCGGGAGCCTTATCTAGGGGATCTAGTATGACGGGAATAGGTATGAACAAGCTTGAAAGCGCGATAGTAGAGCGGGTAGATGAGTCCAACGGGCTACTCACCCGCGAAGATGTACAGGCCACTATGGTAGCAAAAGGTTGGAAGATGAGCGAAGTGGCGGCCAGTATTGATACTCTGGTGAGTCGCTCCACGCTACTCACAGATCAAGCAGGTTATCTGCAATTTTTCTTTCCTGATGGCTCAAAACGTAGCGTACCTTTTATGAATCAAATTGACCTAGACAAGGCAGTACCAGAATACACCAGTAATTCTCTACATGAAGCCAACGTTCAAGCCAACCAGGAACTCCATATCCCAGAATCCCACAAGATGGCGCACGATCCCGTCAATAGTCCAACGCACTACACGCGCGGCGGCATCGAAACAATAGATTTCATTGAAGCCAAGGGTCTTAACTTCCTTCTAGGCAACGTCGTCAAGTACGTTTCTCGGGCGGGATTCAAGGCAGACGCCAAGCTCCAAGATCTGAAGAAGGCACAATGGTACCTTACTCGTGAGATTTCGCGACTCAAGAAGGACGAGTAATGGCATTTCGAGGCCGTCAGTGGGTTCCGCCTTCCCGAGAAGAAGTCGAAGCCCATATCAAAGACAAACTCACCATCACCGAGCTTTCGCCTGATGTTCTAAAGGGATTAATGGAAAACGCCGTCCTTGACAATGCCAACGTCACCCAGGACGAACTTGCCGAAAAGTTAGCGGAATTAACTGACCGATCCCAAGAGGCATTGACTAATGCCAATGCTACTTACTATACCAGTCTCAAGAGTCTAACGAAAGGCACATCGAAGCTTGAGACCGTAAATATTGTCATACCCGTGTACAACTCCATCGGACTCACCCTGGAGTGCATCAAGTCGGTACTGGCAAACACCTACTGGCCCTATCGAATCACCTTGGTAGACGATGCCAGCGATGCCGTTACCAACAAGCTCCTGCAAGAGATCACAGAGGCCAACAAAGAAAAGATCACTCTTCTTACCAACCGTAAGAATCGCGGCTTCGCCGCTACGGTGAATCGTGGTATCAAAGAGTTCGAGCTAACCACTAAGTACACGGTACTACTGAATTCTGACGTTATCGTCACCCCATACTGGCTGACCAAGATGGTGGTTGCTCTGAACAGCAACCCACGCAACAAGATTGTCAACCCTGTAACCAACAACACGGCCGTCATCAACGTAGGGATGAGCCCGGGCTACTCTTACGTCACGATGAACGACGTATTGGAACGCACCGCCGCACGTACTTATCCAGAGATTATGCCCACAGGTTTCTGCTTCCTGGTGCCCAACACCCTGTTCGCCGCTATCGGGTATATGGACGAGTCCTACGCGAACTTCGGCGAAGAGACGGACTTCTGGATGCGAACCATTACATGGTCGGATGGCAAGACCTTCGATCGCTGGCGTAGTGTTCTGGCAGACGATACTTACGTATTTCACCAGAGGGGCGCGAGCTACGCGACTCTCGGCGAAGAGATTCACATGAATCTCCGCAAGACTGCATCGGCTCGTTTTCGTAATCAGTGGCCGAGTTGGCAAATCTGGAACAAGACCTTCAATGTTCCTAAGGTTATCGGCCCTCTTCGTAAGCATCATACTATGCGCGTACTTGAATCTGCCCTAAAGGACAAAGGATTTACAGGTACATCAATCTGTTTCCTGACTCACAGTGTAGAGACGTGTGGTGGAATGCACTTCATTGCAGATATTGTGAACTACATCAACGAGCGTGGAGGAGATGCTCGGGTTGCAATGTTGTGCCGGGATGAAAAGAAAACGACGGAGCCAGTAGCCGAACTTCGCTGCGCGCCTGTTATCTTCAAGACCCAAGAAGAACTGTATCAAGAGTTCACGACTCGAATGTTCGATAAAGGTATCGTCATCGCAGCAACAGCGGAATTGGCCCCTGTAGTCGCAGACCTTGCCCGTTTCAATCCAAATCTGACTCCGGTTCTACACGTTCAGTCTTACGAACCCGCTCTGATTCCAGATGCAGGATCGGCCGAGCTATTCAAGCAAAACTTCAAGACGATTCCGACTGTGATTAGTAGCTCACACTGGATTACTAATGAACTAAAGACGGAAGATGTGCCGGTTCTTGCTACTGTAAATCCTGGAATCGACACTAACCTCTTTTACCCGAAAGACCGTTCAAAAGGCGACGAACGCCCCACGGTACTGATCGCACTCAATGGTACCTACGCCTTCAAGGGCTCAGATCGTGGGCTTCAACTGGCCTATATGTTGCAGCAGATTGCTAAAGAGAAGCGTAAGGACATTCGCATAATGGCCTACGGAGCCAACCAAGTCAATGGGGCTCCGGGCATACTTTGCCAGGGTTCGCTTGCGCGCACGCGCATCGCGAACCTATTGGCAACCGAGGTTGACGTGTTCGTCGATCCTGCCCTCAACCACTCCTACGGCATGCCTGCCCTGGAAGCCATCGCCTGTGGAGTCCTGGCTGTCAGTTGGGACAACCGAGGCATCCGCGAGTACCTACCGAAGGGGTACATCCCTGGCAACGATCTCATCGCCCCGAATGACACTCCTGTAGGCACCATCGCCAAACTCGTCTTCAATGCGCTCATGGACGACAAGACGCGCGCCATCCTCGTCGAACAGCAGCGCAAGACCGCCCTAATCGAGTACCACGATCGAGGTAAGAACGTTGAAAAGATGGCAAAGATCCTCAAGGATCTCGTTGGTCTACCGAAGTTGAACATCGTAGTGGTGACACCGCACGCGCGCAAGCATGGTGGCCCTACTACTCTGATCACGATGGCGAACGAACTTGCCGCCCGAGGACATAACGTCAAGATCGCATCAGTGTACTCGGACCTCAACCCCGGCGTAATTCAGTACACAAATCTACCTATCATCCTTCTAAACCAGAAGATGGACAACTTCCCTGAATGCGATTTGGTAATCACGAACTCGGACAACCCTCTGAACAAGGACATTTCCGAGTCGCCAAAAGCCAAGCGCAAGATCATGATCAAGCTCAGCCACAACCCCCGCTTCAAGGCTCTGGAAGAAAGCGGCTTAAACCTCAAGTGGGATGCCATCGTCACGAGTAGCCAGTGGCTTGCCGACGTGTGCGAGAACCCCGCACCAGACTGGAACTACTCTCCGGTCAAGGCACACAGGGTAGGATGGTATCATTACAACTTCGAGAAAATGCGCCGCAGCATCAAGAAGAAGAGATACCACGAACTGGACAAAGATCAGATCGTTATTTCCACGCTCGTTCATGCTCACCACGCCAAGGGCTCATCCGAAGCAGGAGCAATCCTCGACTCCATCTATCGGCATTACAAGGGGTCGGTAAAATTCATCGGAGTCGGAGAGATCCACCCTTCCAAAGTCAAGATCGCTATTCCTGGAATGGACTACGTGTTTGCTCCGAGCAGAGACGAACTCGCTGACATTATGGCGAAGACCGACATCTGGCTGGGATGCTCTCACACCGAGGGTCTCGGGCGTATGGCTCTTGAGGCTATGACCGGAGCGGCAGCGTGTGTTCTTACGGACACGGGTGCTGAGTTCGTAGTAGACGGAAAGAACGCTATGGTTCGTCCTGTAGGCGATCTCGACGGCATGGCCAACGCTGTCAATGAACTAATCGCAGATCACGAACTTCGTAGAGGAATTGGTCTATCGGGATACGAGACCGCCAAAAAGATGGCAGATCCCACGGAGTTCATCAACAACCTCGAACAGGTGATTGCCAGTGTCCTCTAATTCTATGTGTAGTAAAGGGCACCATTGGAGCAGAATAAACAATAAACGCTGCCCAATTTGTCAGAAAGAAAAGAGTGTTCGTTTTTATGAAAAAAATCCTATATATGATAAAGTACGTTATCTAAAAAACGCAGAAAAACAGAAAGAATATGGTCGTATTTATCGAAAAAATAACCCTACTTATGTAGCAGATTATCAACGAAAAAAAAAGAAGGAAAGTATTAACTTTCGATTGTCACATGTTCTTCGTAGTCGGTTACGAGGTGCTATTCTTAGAAAAAAGAAAGTAGGTTCCGCAGTTCAAGATTTAGGTTGCACTGTGGCAGAATTAAAATCCCATTTAGAATCTTTATGGCAACCAGGAATGGATTGGGCGTCTTGGGAACCCAAAGGATGGCACATAGATCATATAAAGCCTTTATCTCGATTTGATTTAACTGATAGAGAACAGTTTCTAAAAGCTTGTCATTACACAAACTTACAGCCTCTTTGGGCTGAACGTAACTGGAAAAAGGGGAGTAAAAGTGGGTAATAACTTTACGCGAGGAATAGCTATTGTAACGTACAATCGTGCAGAACAAATAGAAGAGGTTATTCAAGCAGTGTTACAAACAAAGCCCTCAAATGCACGGGTTATAGTATGCGATGATGGAAGCCATGATAATACCTATGAAAAAGTTAGAATTTTTCCTGAAGTAACGTTTATAACCGGCCAAAATCTAGGAGTTGGTGCCAATAAGAATCGCGCGTTATATTGTCTTAGGAATCACGATTTTATCTGTATATTAGAAGATGATCTTGTTCCTATCGAACCGGGATGGTTTGAATATTACGAAAACATGTGTCTGCATACCAACATCCACCACTTTTGTCGAGTGCAAGATAAGCAAGTGCCGGAAGTAGTTCCTGATTTCTATAATTGGTGTACTGAGAAGCTCAAGCTAACCCCCATCTATGGACCGTCTCCTCGTGGCGATCTAACCTTCATTTCCAATATGGTTATCCGCAAGGTAGGCGCTATTCATCCCGACTTCGTAGGCGTTGGGCATGCGCACGGACAGTGGAGTGATAGGGTTGCTGCTTCTGGTATGATCAATCACCCTAACAAGTGGATCGACATTGCGGAAGCATCCGTAAAGTTCAAACAGCTCGGAGACACAAAGGGCGGTCGCTGGAACCATATCGCTGCTGACGTGAAGGAACAGATAAAGAGGAACTCTGCGCTCCGAAAGACGCTTGGAACAGACCTACTTTATATCGAGCCTTTTTTGCCATGAACATCCTTCTTCATTATCGCCGGGACTTCCATAACGATAGACTAGTGCCATCGTATTGTGAGTCCGTTCTTGCGGCTCTATGGGCTGCTGGTCATTCTGTAGTAACGTGCGGGGAGGGTCACGAGTATCAGCTCCCCGGTTCCCCTCATCCGGTTATTTTCGATCAATTAAATCCTAACTATTTCGATATGCTATTGGAGCTTGACAATGGACGCAACAAGAAAGGCGAACTCGGCTTCGAAGAGTACAAAGAGAACTCGCTCCCGAAAGCGGTCTGGTTCATTGATTCCCACGGACAACCTGACCTCCATCAAAGTCTCGCACGAAAGTATCAACACGTTTTCTTTGCAGTATGGACTCGAAGAGATCTTTTCGCTGGACACCCCTCCGCGCATTGGTGTCCTAACGCAACAGACCCTATTTGGTTCCCCAAAGCTATATGTGAACCCTCCCATCTTTTTGGGTTCTTCGGTTCTAAAGGTGGCCTGGAACGCGCCAGGTCCCTCCAAGATATTGCCGCCCGACGCGGTTGGTCTTGTGACGTTAGACAAGTCAACGGTCCTCATAAGACCAAGTGGCCTTTTACAGCCGAAGCTATGGGAAACTGCCGAGTCCTTTTCAACCACGGACAAAAGCACGACGGACCAAACCTTAGAGTACTTGAATCTATGGCGGTTGGTAGACCTCTCATTACAGATGTTGACTCGCAAAGCGGCATGGACCGGCTTTTTGAGCAAGGGCAACATTACTTAGGCTACGAAGCGTACACTTATGCCGGACTGGAATCTGCTATGTCCGAAGCCTTGATGCGCACTGATCTGGCCGAAGCCATGGCTCAGCGGGCCTATGATCTGGTTATGTCCAAGCACCTTGTCAAGCACCGCGTAGAGCAGATGCTGGAGGTTTTCAATGCAACTTCATGATATCGTTCCAGTCATCCTGGTGAGCAACGAGGAATACTGGCTGCCGTATGTCCTCAAATCCCTCGCAGGAAAATTTCCCAGATTTGTAATTTACGATGTTGGCAGCAAGGATAGAACTCGCGATATTATTGACTGGTTTATGCCTATCTGCGGCGGGGAGATTTTTTACAGGGCTCTGCCAATGGTACCCCGAGAAGTCCAAGGTGCCTTCCGCAACAGCATGATCGCCGAAGCTCGGTCTAACTACTACCTGATCGTGGATGGAGACGAGATTTGGTCTGAGCAGGCACTGAATATGCTGCCTAAAGCAGTCGAAAACATGTATGAACTGTGGGCCTACGAGAAGGTCTACGGGGTAGTTCGACGCAAAGAAATCAGTTATGATCTAACTCAAGAATATATCGAGCAACGTACTCACCACCGCATTTACGCGCGCGAAGCCTATTGGACCGGCAATCACCCAGGCGAAGTAGCGGGACTCAATCAGAACGCCAGGCGAGAGCTTGATTTCCCAAATATTCTCGTGCATCACTTTCACAACACGCTACGTTCCTCTGCGGAAAATGTAGCCCTCAAACGCATGGAGCGAAAGTCTCAGAAGACCTACCATCCAGGTGAACTACGTACCTTCAACCTATTGGATGAACTTCCCATTCTACGATTTCGGGTAGATAACTTTCCCGTATCGCCTCTGCTTGAGAAGCTATGGGCTGATACATGATTCGCTGCAAGTGTGGGACCTGGACTGATTACGGCATGACTTGTGTGGCTTGCCGAAGCGAGACCTATAGAAACATGCGCCCTCCAACATCAAACGATGGGGAGGGCGTTGTTGAGTCGCTGGATCTAGAGGACGAGGAAGACAACTGGACTGACTCAGATATCGAAGAAGAGGACTAGCGTGAACTGGTTAGTCTATTCGTTGCTTGCAAATCTAATATTCGTAGGATTAGAGTACACGTATCGAGCGAAGGTCTTTAGTTCTTATTGGCACTCTTTACCTATCATGTTCCCCATGATGCTGGCTGCCAACTACATGCTCTTCCATTTATACCGCTATTCCCCTTCGTTTCTAATGGGGTGGGCGGTTTTGTCGTTCGGGAACGCAGTGTGTCGATTAGCTACGAACTGGTTCCTAGGTGAGCCTATTAGTTGGGTCATCCTTTGGGGCATCGTTACGATGCTCTCTGGGATGTTTATCATCAAACTCGGAAGCTAGGTATCTTTGCAGTTCTCGGTTCGCCACATGATAATCCTACCGCCCAACAGGCTGATGGCGTTGATCTGAACCTTGAGAACTAACTGGAAGCTAGGATCGACCTCAGCCTCCAATTCTTTCTTCAGTTGAATGTAGCGACTACCGACAGCCAATAGGTCTTTTTTCGCGTTCTGACAGGTAACAGATCCTTGAGTCTGCACTATCCCTATCTCAGCAGATCTAGAAGGCACTGTGAAGAGGGCCATTACGAGTGCCCACAAGAATACGATTAGTATAAATTGCTTTTTAGTCATTAGTCCGGCCTCATTGCTCGGGTTAGTGGATTGCCGCCATCGCGCTTCTTTTTGCCTGACTGCCGGAATCCCTCTTGAAGGGCTTCGACATACGCGCGGTGTGCCGGATTTCGATCTTTTGTTTCTAGATCCGATTGGGCTGTGAGTTTTGCGATGAACTGAGCTTTGGAGATACCCTTAAATGAGGGGTGCTTCATTAGTTCTCGCGAATGCAGTTTCAGCCAATCGTGATACTTTCGCTTAGCGAAAGCTGGATTGTCTGGGGTTTCCTGACTAAAGGAAGCCTGCACGGAACGAAGCGTCTCCGCTACGTTATTCCAATCTCCGGTCTTCGTCCAGGCGCTAAGCTCGCGTCCGAGGCGGCCCCGGTAGTCTGCAACGCGGCGAGCGCCGTATCGTTCGTTTGCTACCTGCATCTCGGGTCCGCCGCCGTAGCTCTTCATTGCCGTGTTGTTTAGCAGGAGGTCATAGAAAGGCGAACCGGTCTTACCGGTTGAAGGGTTTACGTACTGGCCAGATTCAATACCTGCTCGGTAGTATGTAGTAGGAAGTTCAGGGTTAAGGAAATACTTCTGAATCACAGGAGGCATTACCATCCCGAGGGTACGAGTGATGATAGCACTCATCTTCCCTGTCGGGCTATTAGGGTCGGTTACAATGTCCTCACCGAACTGTCCTTTACCTGTGATAGCATCTACGAAACCCATGATAATAGGGTAAGGATTGCCGAGACCCATCGGCGTTTTCTCTTGCCAGCTTGCATTTTCGGCTTCAGACGCAGGGCTAAGGGCGAACCAAGGCATGATATCCATCATGAACGTACGAATCTGTCCCTTGTTCGCTTCGTTCGTGAAGGGGTCAGTTAGTGCAGAAGGAACTACAACTCCAGAGACCTTCTGTGCCCACATTGGGTTCTGCTCACGGCGGCCCTTGACTTCTTCGTAGGACATACCCTGAGCGCCAACAAGATTCGGTCCCATAGCAACGCCTGCCTGAACCATGTTAGGGGCGTGCATTAGCATGCCCGTACGCAGCGGGTGGTCGATCATATTGTTCTTCATGATGCGCATTGTCTCTGTTGGGAACGAGACCCAAGGTACAGCCGCCTTACGTGCGCCCGCGATCGTATGACCTACGGTACCGTACATTGGCAACCTCTTGGCTACTTCGTTTGCCGATGCGATAGGAGACAAACCTTTCTGACGAAGGTGCAGATAGTACGTAAGCTTCGAGGCGGAGTCCTCAGCCATGTACCATTCGGACATCTTCTCCACGCTGAGACCTTTGACGCTCTTCTTGCTTGCCTTCTGGGTGTACTCCAGCAGGCTCTTCATTAGCATCTGATGATCACCGGCCCTCTCGTACATTTGAGCGAGGATGGGAATACCTTCCGAGGCTTCCATCGAGGACATATCCAAAAGACCGTGCTGACCAGATAGTATAGGGTTGAGCATCTCTTCAGCAATATCAATGTCTTTGCCGCCAGCAAGTTTGCTCTTGATCTTGCCCAAGTCTCCGATCGTGTCCAAAGACTTGCCTGCTTTGCGGGCGTTCTGGAACTCCCAGATTGACTTCCAGGACTGGCGACCGATCGCGTAGGTATCGGGGGTCATGTCCATTCCAGCCATCCAGAGGAACATGCCGTTACCTCCAGAGTTCTGAACGTGGGTGAATGGATTGAGGGCAGTCTTGGCTGTCTTGAGCATCGCAGTGCTGAACTCAAGTAGGCTGACGAACTGACTTGTTGAGCCGTGGTCGGCTACGTGAGCCACTTCGTCGAATAGGCTCTGGTCGATGTAGCCTAGTTCACCGACAGCAGATTTGCCCTGCTTGATGGCAACCATGCGCCGAAGGGTGCCAGCATTCTGTACCCTATCCAGCGACACCATGCGGCTACGAGTGGCCTTGCTCATAGCCGCGACCTCTTCCTTGGTCTTGGTGATCGCGGGATTCATAGCAACGTCGCGGAGAGTGCGGAAATTCTCAAGTAAGAGTTTCTGCTGAACAAGGCTCTTGATAACTAGATCCTTCGGTGCAGAGGCAATGAAACCTTCCTTGCCGAGAATCTTCTTGGCTTCATCCATTCGACCGCCAGTGATTAGTGCGGCGACTTCATGCTCTTCTGGGGTTCCGGTTAGTAGTTTGAGTGCTTTGGACTGATTACCTGCATCGAGAGCTTCGGATGCGCGCTGACGCTTGATCAGATTGACAGTACCTGCCTGATCCATTCCACGTTGCTTGAGGTTTGCGGAACCAGTGCGAGGGATGTTGATGATACGAAGGTCGCCCTTCTTGCCTGTGTCGCCAGCGCGCTTGCGAATAACGGAAAGTGTGCCGGTGGCAGCTCGTTCCTCGAAAATCGGGCTGTCCTGGCGCAACGTAGAGAACCAAATATCGCCGACCTTATCTACAGTTTCCTGGTCGATGAAGCCTTCGGCCAAAGCCTCAGCTTGTAGCTGGCGACCTTCCTGGGAGTAGTGAAGTGCGAGTTCTCGGCCCTTCGGGCTCAGTTCGCCGAGCATACTCGGATCTTTTATGGCGTGTAGTATTGCGGTGCCTTCAGTAGGATTCACGTCATCTGCGAGATCAAGTAGGTTGGTGACGCCCTTCCCTGAAACGATGTCCTTGACCTTGCCATGCCACTGCTTTACAGCTTCAGCAGGGTTGGTCTCATTGAGGGTCTGTGCTTCGAGGTAGGAGTTGCCGAAGGACTGATGAAAGGCTAATTTGGCTTTCTGAATCGGGGTAGCGGTGCCAGAGTCAACGGCGCTGCGAAGTTGGGCAAGTTCGCCGATGCGCTTGGCTTGTCCCTGAACGATTACCTTGGCTGACTTATCAAGCTTATCGTAATCGGCAACAGATTCGACAAGACCCTTTGCTACAAGTTCGCCCGTGTCGATAGCCGCGTCTGTTCCGCGTACAGCTCGCGCAAGGCGTAAGGCACCGGCAAATACAGGACCGGCGTCTGCGGCTAAAGCGAGTCCGGCGCGAAATGGATGTTCAGACCACATGTCTCTGGCAGTCTCAAGACTACCGTGAATGCCATCTTTGTCCCAAGTCACGCCTACAGCAGCGGCGGTGTCCCCAAAAAGGAAGTTCGAGAAATCACGAACGTAGTCCATGCCCTCGGGAGGAGGAGTAACAGGGTTAGAAACTATATCGTTCTTGAACGTGCCACTCTGCGAAGACGACTGTGCCTGATAGTGTTCAACGAGTGAACGTGCTTGGTAGTCTGTCTCATCGTCAGGGTACGAGTCTCCAGGAGAAACGCTTGAAGGAATCTCCAGCCCTGATGCTTCTTTGATCTTCTTTGTGATCGAAGCAAGAATAGAATCGCCCTGTGGAGTAGCTTCCTCTTCCTCATCAGAAGGACGGATCAGCTTGTATTCTTCGGCCATTACTTCCCTTTGATTAGACTCTCAGCTTGTTTTAGTCTCCCGCCGAGCGTACCGAATGGGGTGTACTTTTCAAGAATGTCATTGCTTACCGTGAAACCGGACTTCTTTGTTGCGGCTTTTGGCTTCTTTTCTTTTGGTGTTTCGATTCCGAGTTGAACTGCAATCTCGTAGGCATATTTCTCGGCTATTGCCTTGGAGATCCTGCCCATGACGAGTCGGTTGTTCCGCATGCCTTCAGGAAGATCCTTTGTTGCGACCTTGGGTCCGCCGATGAGTTCGCCTGTTACCTGCGCGCCTGTACGATGAATTACCTGCATAATAGTCTCAGTGGTGATCTTTTCGCCCTTAGATACGCGGTCTTCGAGTTCCAATATTGCCACGTCGATGCCGTCGCGTATAGGACCATTAAGCTTTTGGTAGCTATCAGGGAGTGCCTTCTGGAGTGCGACAGGGTCATTGACATTTACGCCGCGTTTGACCTTGACAGGCTTTCCGGTCTTTGGATCAACTACTTCTTCTTCCGTGCGGAGGTTTGCCCAACCCTCGCCACCGAACATGACCTTGCCGATCTCATCATCACGTAGAGGACGAGTCACGGGGTTGATAGGTGTAGCACGTCCCGGATCAACCAGAACGCCATACTTATCGTCTGCAATCTTAGGATCAATGCCAGTGACATTGGCCTCGCCCTGTAGGGTGCGCATGATGAACTGCTCTTTTGGAAGAGCAGGATCAATCATAGCCATTGCATCTGCGACGTGGCCTGGATCATTTGGATCCCATTGATCTCCGCCATGCTTGGTGCCGTCAACGTCAGTCCACTCAGGTCGAATCTCTTTGCGTGCGGCCTTCTGGGAGACCTGGGCCATAGCGATGGCCTTAGCCTCTTCCTTAATGCCGTTGTTGATCTGGTCTCGCTGTCGCTCATCTCGCGGAGTATTGATTCGCGAGATGATGTTAGTACGAGCGGCTGCAACTCGCGCGTCTGGATCTTGAATGTTTGACAGTTGCTGCGGATCACCAGAAAGAAATTGAGGGGCATTCTTGATGTCGGCCTCGGATGTCTTTGGCTGCCAACGCTCTGCCTTGCCAGCTTCTGCCTTCTTCTTGGCGATGTCAGCTTCGAGGCTCTGCCTGCGGAGAGGCTGTAGTTCGGTGTTGCGACCTGCTGCTGCCGTTGCTCGCTCTTCTTTGGCTGCCTGGAATCGGGCGGTGAACTCGTCCTTGAGGAAATTCATGTGACCTTCCCATACGCGAGTTGCCTTTTCCATGATGTACGGGTTGTTCTTGAACCGTGTGGCATTGTCCATGAAATCTGTAGTGGCGTTCTTGATGATGTGGACTGCTTGCTGGGGAGCGTCCGGATTGTCCTCATCAAGCATCAGGTCTTGGGCTTGCTGCATCTGGGCTTGGTAGTCCTTTGAAGGTCCAGCCAAAAAGTCATCATACTGCTTGCGCGCGTAACGATCCTGAAAGATAGTTCCAATCTGTGCAATGGCGCTACCAATGGCTGCGCCAGTACCTGCAATGTCAGATGGATCTGTATCGTATTTTGCCATTACTGGCCCCCCGCCCCCATGTAGTTGTTAGAGGTAGCGTCCGCGTATGTTGGCATACTACCGCCTGTATAGCCTCGTTCAGAGCTTGCTGCTGATTGTTCCGCTGCTGCGGCCTTACCAGACATATCGCCGAACATGTTCATTGCCTCACCCGAGCCGCCACTGTAGGCACCTACCGCACCGACTACGAGGCCGAGTGTACCCTTGATCCAATTGTTAACTTTACTTCGACTGGCAGCCGAATTGATATCTCGATACTCTTGAGCCTTAACTTGAGTTGTATACATAAAAGGAAGAGCCTGACTGGACATTAATTCAGCCGCCCGATCCATTGCCGTATTGAACGAATCTCGAACACCTGCCTGATTAGCTGACCACTCATCAGCGAAATTAATCACGTTCTTTGCATTATCTCGGGACCACATATCGAGCTTTAGGTGAGCATCAGCTAAAGCCTGTCCACGTTGCATATTTAGTTGATCTTGGGCGCGAATCTTCTGGATGGCGGCGAAGCCATCTCGGCGCGCAGCGCCGCCCCGTGCCATAGCCTTACGTATGGCCTCTGTGTTCTCCCTGGCTGCCGCTGCGGCACCTTCGATGATAGGGAGCTGGGTCGACCTAATCATGTCGTCATAGAGCGGCCCAGAGCGCGCTAGGAGCTGTTCTGATTCGGCCATCATACGGCTGACCTGTCGGAAAGCTGAAGATTGTTCTAGACTAGTCTTGGCCGCTTCAGGGTCCAATTCAATGTGGCCACCTACGGTGCCATACTTTGATCCGAGTCCACCGGGCGCGGCCTCATTACTCTTGTTTGTAAAGATGCCTGTGGTTCCTACTGTGGAGGTTTGTACGTGTCCTCCTAGTTGTCGCCTTGCTTCTTCGGCAGTAAAACCTTTCTTAATGAGCTGATCATACTTGTGTACATCTTTCTGACTATTAAAACGAAGCAAACCTCGTGATAATCTGCTGTCCTCTGTGGGGACAGCAGGCTCTTCAGAAGAAGAAGGCCCAGCAGATGGAGCAGAAGTACCAGGAAGATCGTAAGTACCTGCTTTTCCTATGTCATTTCGTAAGAGCCCGAGGGTTTCTTCGGCGGCAACTCTGCGTTGTTCGATGCTTTTGGGTATTTCATACGCCAAACTCGAAAGCTTAGTCATGATATTGACTTCACCGGCCATTTTTAATCCTTTGTCTCGACAAGATCTACTTTATTATAGCTCATTTTAAGCCTTAATTGCACATTAGAACTCAACCCAGACCGTGTCTTTCGTACTACTAGCATAGGCTCCGACTCCTTGAGCAAGCTGGACATCGAGGTATGCTGTAGCGGGGTAGGTTGGGGTAGAAGGTGTGATCAAAGTAAAGAAAACGATCGGATTTCTACGGGTTACGCGCATAGTCATAGACACACCGTCTCCTGCTGTATAGTCGATAGGGGTGCCTTCAAAGCCAGGGAAAGTAATGACCTCTACGTTGGTGACTACCCCATCCACATCTATGCGGTCACGGACGAGGGTTTGCGTGGCAGTGGCAACTGGACCTACGTTGTCAGTTGTGGTCGTCGCTGAATTGTCAATGAAACCGGCAGCACTGCCACAGAAGAACTGCTGGGCATTGGTAGACACAGTAAAAGCTTTACTTAGAACTGTCGCTCCGAGACTATCCCCGTCCAGGTCAGCTTCGCTGGTGCTGCTTGTGGTTGTAACAGGATCCAGGATTGCCCAATCGCCAACCGTGCCTTCTTTTGTAACAGGACGCGCTCGGATATTGTAGGTGGTGCTGTCTACTAGTCCTTTGAAAGTGATGTTGTTGGCGAACACTTTTTTCGTGGTAGGGTTGCTAAACCCTTCGCTCGTGTCGATCTGCACCTCTTGATGAGACAGGTTGGCCGAAGTCGAGGTAGGGTCCAGGGACACGTTAGCCGCGTTGAAAAGATTCTCGGTGCTACCTACCAGGGGCTTCGGTTTGTGAAGGTTGTTGGTATTCGTTCGTCGGGTATTCTGACCTGGATTTCCAAGACCACGTTGTGCCTCAACAAGAGCGTCAATGAGCACGCCTATGCGAACCATCATGGCCTTCTCTTCTCTGTTGTCGAGCTTCAGGCCCTGCATCTCTTTGGCCATCGACGGGATACTGCCTCGTGGTACGGTAGCCATTACAGATCATCTCCGAACTCAATAGCATTCAATGTGCAAGAAGTGAGTTCACTATTTCCACTAGCTATACAATTGAATCTGATGTGAATGTAAACCTCCCCCGATGTCTCATTGACGGAATAGATAATAAGAGTAGGTGTAGTCATAGTAATAGTTCGGATAGTGGTGCCAAAGCCGACAACAGAAGGAGCGTACACACGTCCTCTTGTTTGAACCCCGAAGTTAGCGTCGTTGATTTTAGTTGGAGTCCAAAAACCTGCCACTTCGCCCCATAGGTCACTTCGGCCTCCGAAAGACATTGATCCGTCCGAGTCTCGCCAAGCAGGCAAAGAACCTACTTTATTGGCCCGTGTAGCGCCAGTGTCGTCGATCAGTTTTAGGTGTACCATGTCTGCTTCTGCGTAGATGCCTGTGCCATAGTTGCTGTCTGTGGCGGTATAAGTCATCTGGATGCCGACGATAGTGTTACTGACAGGAACACCAAAACCGAAGTTTGTAAAGTTGATGTCGTTTGTCTGAGCAGTTACGATGCCGTGGGACTGAGCCCAACTGACGGTGTACGAGTGTGGCGATCCTGCCGTATTCCATTCCGTGTGAACGCCGGACGAACTGTGGCTGCCTGACTTTGCTATAGTATTAGGTGTTTGAGACTCTTGATCTCCGAAATAAAATTGATCGTGTGATACGAAAACAGGACCAAAGGCACAACCGTGCTCTCCGGCGTTGCCGTCGTTGTTGCCGATATACTTGAAGTCCGTATCCGATATCTGCGAAACTGTAACACCATTCAAAGTTACGACTACAGCAGGGTTATTTACATCTACGCTATTCGCGCCAATAGAACCGAAGATCATGATGCCACCGTTCTGACGCTGCGGCGTTATGTCCAGTCTTTGAATAGGTGCTGGGTACTGCGCGATACCTGCGTCTGTCTTATAGAATGGATAAACATCGTCGAACCCTCTAGAGTAAGTTACCGGGCCTCCAGTTGTAGATGACATGGTGACGGTATTCGACCAGTTGCCCGTGTCGCCGTCCCAACGGACGCCACGGACACGGACATAGATCGTAGTTCCTACGCCTTCGACGGCAAGGGATGTTTCCGTGAGATTGTAAGAAGTAGGATCGGCGAAGTTGCTCGTCAAGGCTACTTGTGCTTCGTAAAACGAGATGAGCCTGTCTTCCAAACGAGGCCACGAAACATCGAAGCCTCTACTATTAGAAGTCAAAGTTATGACAGGGGCAGAGACGTAGCTCGAAATGCGACGACGTTCTTGCTCGTTGATAGCAGAACGGTTGTGGTAGTTGATCTGCGTCTCAGCTTCGCTGAAAGCGGCTTCGAGTTTAGCCCTGACCCCGGAAGGCAAGTGAGTAAAGAGCTTACCAATGCCTCGGAGCGGGATTTTTGATCTTCGAGGGTCTGCCATTACGTTACCTGGATGACTTCCATAACGTCGAAGTTGTCAATGACAGCGACGGGATTGTCAATAACCGTCAGAATATTGGAACTCTCATCTATAGTATAGGTTAGGATTCCGTAGTCGGGATCGTTATAAACTACAAAAGCCTGAATGGTATAGGTTACTGTCTCTCCGTTTGCGAAAGTCTCAAGAGGGCTAACAAGCACTCCGAATACGGCCTTTTCACTGCCTACTTCGGTAGTCTCAGATTCTCCTGAGTTGTTAAAATATGAAGCCGAAGAAAGGAGCTGAATAGTTCCAATATCGGTGTACTCTACGCCGTTCTTGAGAAGCCGGTACTTCATGGTGTGATAGGTAATACGGGTTCTCGTTGGGGGTGCCGGTGACGTTTCATACGTCATTCTGGTTAGAAGACCAGGCTGAATGCTGACAGAGATAGCGGAAACGGTTGGCTGAACAGTGACGCTCATAACGTCCACCCACGTATCGAAGTCTGCTGGGGCTATCTCCAGCGTAGTACGCGCGCCTCGTGTCGTGCTGATGCGGAAGTTGCTGCTACCAGTCGCTGAATCTGTCGATGACCACGGGCCTGCCTGGAACTTGGAGTTCAAAACCCGAACTCGAACGTAGATTTGCTCGCGTTCCGTATTGGTAGGGATTGTTAGTGTGGTCTGCGGCGTAGTATAGGTGGTAGATGAGGCAAAATTTGCAGTTCCAGACTTCTCTATCTCATAGAATAGGATGTTTGAAATACCTCTCGCTTCGTTGAAAGTGATTTGGAAACTTTTGAAACCTGCTGTTACAGACAAACCTGTGACAGCAGGAATACTATTCGAGATGACTCGTTTAGCTCCTTGAGCGACCTGAGCCGCCATAGCAGAGTTGAGTTCAGACTCAAGAAAGTCCATCGCTTTCTTGAACTGAGCGGCTTGTCCACCCTTCCAGTTACGTAACCGAACCTCTTGAGTTGGTCTTCCTATTGTATATTTGCGATCGGCCATTAGAGGTTCGCATTAAATTCGCCCGTCTCAATCGGGTTCTGACCGGGCTGGACGTGGAAGTAAAGCCGGAGAGCAAGTAGTTGAGAAGCCACATCTGCGGTAGCCTGTGTAGCAGTTATGCGAACGTACTCGCCAGGCTGCAATGTCCCCTTTACAGGATAACGCATGAGCTTTTCGTTAGCGTCACCGAAGACAACAGGCACTGTTACGCTACTGGTAGTAGTTGTTTGGTCTGGGCCTGTGGCCGTCTCGATCAAGATAGTCCAGGTGCAGGGATCGCCTGAGACAATCACTTCTATTAGTCTGGGAGAGACGCGACCTGTAGCTTGATCGGAACCTTCACCGAGCTGACCCAGACGCAGCCACTTCGTCGAAATCTGGGTAGAGATGGCCTCGGAACTCGTGGCTGTCGCCCACGATTTTGAGTCGCGGTCGAACAGTTCGTAGATCATGCCATCTGTGGAGCCGAAGTAGATGTGCGACTCACCGTTGCTGTCTTCCATTTCGGTCATGTCCAAGATGTTGACCGTAGACGGGAGGTTTAGCTTCCACCACCATCCCTGACCAACTTCATCGACAGGGTACTGGAACACGTAGTTGTCCGAGTTGAAGCTGTACTGCGTCGCGCCCGGAACGCACATGAAAATGGCGTTGTCGTTCTTGCTGTGCAGCGTGTGCATATACTCCAGGTACGTCTTTGTAAAGTCCTCGAACTTGTTGCGGATAGGTTCGGAGATCTTGACGGGATTGTTGGCATCGTAGAGACGCATGCCGTCGCGGTCAACCGCCCAACCTACAATTCTGGTCTCCCCTGCTGCCCTACGACCGACGCAACCGATGTTATTGATGATCTTATCAAAGCGGAAATCAGGGTTTTCTCCCGTGACTTGCCACTTGCCAAGCTCGGTCTCAACGATAAGAGCTGAATAGGTTTCGTAGATAGCGGTGATCTTGGCATCGAGGGTAGCAATGTTCAACTGCGGCCAGCCTTCTGGCTCATCAACATCCGAGAAGAAGACCGACTGAGGATTGCTCGGATCTCCTGCACCGAACATGGTGTGTCGCCAGAACTTGATGATGCCCATCTGCGGAGGCAGCGCGTGATCGAGGGATACGTCGCCCGCTTCTGGAGGAGAAGTGTTTCCGAGAGAGGTATCGGCGATTACGTCGCTGTAGGTAGTGGTGGTATTGTCATCAACGCGATCTACGAATATCCACAACGAGCCGCCCGCTACCGTGCGGTAGATCTTGCGCGCGATGACCTGGGTATCGTTGGATACGGGAATATCGGTTAGCGCAATGTCCGCACGGCCTGCCGATAGGGTAAGGTCTGCACTCTGTGGACCGGCGTTGCTCTCGAAGCCCTGCTTGTTTACGAACGTGATCTTGTAGCTGAATATGTCACCACTTGAGTAGACCGAGCCAGAAGCGCCTTCCGCTGATGTGAGGTTGCCGCGAGTGAAGCTTCGTAGGAAGGACCACCGAATGCCTGCTGGCAGTGTGGCTGCTGTTACGGCATTGATGCCCAAGCGAATCGCGGAGAGTGCCGAAAGCGTTACCGACCCAGCGACGGTTAGCCGGGAATCGTAGGCTTCCGCTGTTGAAGTGGTACTCGTTCCGAGTGTGACGAGGTTCCAGCCCTCGAACAACTCGCCGATTGGGACTTGCCATCGGTAGTAGTTCGTGCTGAAATCGGGAATCGTGATGCCCGAGGAGACTTGAGTCGTGCCACTCATGTAGATGTCAAGGGCGTTGGCACTGGCAAGCTTGGTCAGTTCCCCGAGAGGGATGAATACGTAGACGCTAATGGAACCATAGTGGTTGCTGTTGGCGTTTAAAGGAGCTGACAGAACGCTCTCAATGTAAGCGTTAGTGCTACCTGTGCTGGTCTTGGTCATCGAGATGGCATAACCATCTTTGGTCGTAGTCGAATCCGCTACGGCAGTGCCGTTCGTGGGAATCCAGGTGTTGTTCGGGCCAGTTGGAGGCGTCGCACCTACCGTGGTGATGCGGTGGGTTACGTTAGGTTCGCCGCCTGGACCCTGTAGGCCCCAGCGACTGACTTCCAGACCGTCGTATTTGACAAGGGTGTTGCCATTGCCAATAAGGTCAGGGTTCTGGTTCGTGATGAACATGAGATCCCCGGCCTTCTGCGCCATGTGCGGGAGACCCTCAAGCCAATCCTCGGTGATCTTGAATCCAGCGCCTGTCAGAGCTGTGAGTGTGCCCGCAGTCTCGACTCGGTGGAGCTTGGTGCCTCCAGCCGTGAGAACCTGTCGATCTGTCTGACCGTTCAGGGCTGTGTTCTTCCAGAAGCCAACCCATGAGAACTTCTTGGCGACCGCACCTTCCGTGTAGACCGAACTCAGGACGCGGGTAGATCCGTAGGTCTTTGAGACCGCGCCGTAGATTCTAAATAGATCTGTATTATTTGATACGCTTACCGAGAGGTCATTTTTGATTTCATTTGAACTCTTGGTATTAAGGCCCAAAAAATTTAGGAGATCCACAAACGGTAATCTAGTTCGTTCAGACACTATCTACCTCTAAATTTACCGTAGTCCCACAATCACAAACACACTCCCAAAGAGAATGGCCAAATTTATCTGTACCAGTTCGTCCTATAACTAGCAATCGTTCAAATCTTTGTCCTGTAAGTTCTAGTGCTTTCATACGTTGAAGCTATTCATTTTCATAGATTATAAAAGGAACGACCTCAGTCCTACTCACTGACCTCATCTCGATAAACCGCTCAAACTGCTCTTCGAGTTCCATGCGCTGCCGCAAAAGGCTGCGCACTAGGCCAGATTCCATCTGACCTTCGGCATCGAAAGCATTGACTACCGTGTCGATAACCAGAAGTTCCTCGAAAATCTCGGGGAACGACGGATGGCAAGTATCGCCCGTCGCTGACAGTAGAGTCGGGACGCCTGCCCATTCGAGCTGCATCCCGTTAGTCACCGTCTCGCTAGGGGTAGGCTCAAGAACAAAGCCGTTGCCTTGGAGCCTGTAGAACGGGCGATATGAGTCACCGGTTACGCCGGTGGTTGAGTCTGCCATGTTCGACTCGTAGTGTCGTTCATAGCGTTGGATTGGGATAGTCCGGCCATCGGTTCGCACAAGCTCCAGCTTATGGAGTCTGAGGAACCCGTCCGGGAAGGCGTAACGAGATGTGCTGGCTGTGACATCTCTTACGGAGACGTTTACAAACCAACCCTCGAATGCCATGATTAGCTGCGTGCAGCGTTTCCGATACTGAGCGTTGAATAGTTGATCTACGAAATCGTCACCCCAGAATGACGTGTTGGGGTTCGTTTCTTTCAGGTAGCGTCGGATCTTAGTCCGAAATTGAGCAAGGGTGCTTGCCATTAGTTTTCTCCTGTGATCAACCCGCCCTCTGCGTCAGTGATCGGACGTACGATCTTCGAGTGGTTGCCTTGACCAGCGTACGAAGAAATGATCTCTTTTTCAGGTCGTGTGGGCTTGGTGATTCCGCGTTCCAGGTTTTCCATGGCCTTGCGCGTGAGCCACTTATTTTCATTTTGAATATCTTGAAATCTCTGATACTTGGCATCCTGGGCTCGCGCTTGTCGATCTTCCTCTTCCTTGCGCATTTGCTTGTTCCATGCAAGAGCGCCGAACTCAGCCTTGAAGAGCTTCTCTCTACCGAGGCGATGAATGATAGTGTTTAGACTACCATTATCGGTTGAGGGGATGTTCGCTACGTGCGACCAGCCCCAATCTTTCTTCAATTGCCACAGATGCCACGTCATGTCCGGGATCGGACTGCCGTCTGGCATCGTCATAATCCAACCCCAGGTTTCCACACCATGCTCAGCGTGGATAGTCCATCTGGGGTCTTCCAACCTCCCGTAGTACCGATTCATTAGATCATCGTACTGTACGCGGTGGTGGTGGAAAACGAAATGCAAGTTTTCATCAATACCTTTGATGGTGTCGATGAAGTCTGATGGTAAATGGAGACCCGGCACGAGAGTCTTCGTGAAAAGCCCCTCGGGCCGGAAATCTCGCGGTAGATGACTAGACATACTCTCTCCCAAGAGTATTCAGAATCTGATTAGAATCCGAATACGAGTGCGACTGCCTTTTGTGTGCCGTTCATCGACGCATTGACGATAGTAACAGTCTTTGTTGATACAGAGGCTGTGGTTACTGCCGTGGTTGCCGATGTCGCATACTCGCTGATCGCTACGAACTTTGGGTTCTGGATGAGTGTGGTGAACGTGTCGCCGTTGGTGATCGTGATTAGATCGACGATCTCCATCTTGACTGGTCCTAGTGCTGCGATGAACCTGTTTTGTACTGCTGCCATGATATGCTCCTATTAGGTTTCAGAACCGTAGTTCTTGGAAGGATGTAGAGTGGTGACATATACAATGTCGCCTGCCGTTCCTACCAGTGTTACTGTCTTGGAATTGGGCTGTGAGGATGTACAGGCGGCTGATCCTGCTGGCAATAATCGCCCGCAAGCTGCGCTTGTAGTCGTGTGAGAAGGCATTGATACTGTAACAGTATCGCTTGTCGAAACAAGCTTTACCTTGGTGATTACCACGGTTTGCCCGTCCCTTAGGTCCAGTGAATGCTGCGATAGTGGTACTAAAAGTGCCATTATCGACCTGCTGCTGGGTTGCCACCATGGCGAGTAACGAGAACTACGCCTGTACCTACTGTGCCGCCTGTGATAGTAACTGTGTCCTCTGTCGCGCCTGCGGCTACCGAAGTCGTCCATGAGCCTGTGGCTAGGACGGCTGCGGCTACGCAACCAACAGGAACGGCGACTGTATCACCAGAAGCAGCGTAATTGAACTTGGTCCAGACCGCGTGAAACGAATTCATCGGGGTCTCAGACGAGCTATCTGTAACTATTGATGCTGCCATTGTTGCTCCTTGTTAGAAAGAAAACCCCACTAAGGGCCTTGTGAACCCTTAGTGGGGTTAGTATGATGCTACCTAATCAGATTAGGTTAGCTCTACGTCGTCCGCGCTATCGCCAGTCGCCTCGAAGCGAAGTGCGTGCGTGGTGCCAGTTGCGGGCTGTGCGTTGACAGCGCCGATGTCCTGGACGATGTAGAAATCTGCGGTCGAGAAGCAGTACCGGACCATGCGGCCACCTCGACCCTCGGTACCGGCCGCTTCGTCAGCGTGCTTGATCGAGATGAAGTCGATGGTCGATAGACCTACGTCGGCTGCCGAGAGAGACTCGCCACCGCTGCCGTAAGAAGTCACCGAAATGGTGCCTACGACGCGGCGCTTGCCCTGCTTGGCTGCGCCTGCGCTGTCGAAACCAGCGCCTGGGAGTGAACTGCGAAACCGTGTTGCTACTGTCTTTGCCATGTTATATTACCTTTATTAGAGGATTCCCCTTCGTGAGGTCATTCCTCTGTTTATAAACCCGATATTTTCTCAATATCTAATGGGTGTTCCTGCTTTATTATAGCTTATTTTTAGCATCTTGGTATCCTTGGGCGTAGCCTTCTTTGAACCCTTGTCGATGCCCTTTGTTATATTCGGAAGAATTTTCATTACACCAGGTTCTTCCATCTGCAATAGAAGCAATTGTAGAATGATGGACCTGGAATCTCTTTGCAATTATCTTATGGGTAATTCTTTCTTTTAAAAGTGCTTTTATGATTTTAACTTCATCTTCTTTAAGCTTACTGTTACCTGTGGTTTCGCCTGAAGCATGTTGATGTCTTGCAACTGTCAAAGCCCTATGGGCTTTATATGGCAAACATTGTAAATTATTAAGTTTATTGTTTTCTTTATTGCCGTCAATATGATCTATTTCATAATCTAAAGGAATTATCCCAACGAATGCCTCATAAACTAAACGATGAATAAGGTATCCTGTTGTTTTGCAATCTTTAGTTAACCAAATTTTTCTATATCCATCTTTGGGACGATCTGATCCTGATTTTAAAATTCGTTCTTTAATTGTTTTATTCTTCTTGCCTTTCGTAAAACGAGCTTCAGATTTCACGTTTCCCGTATCACTAACAGAATAATAATATTCCCATCCAACTACTGGTTTCCAATTTTCATTTGACATTTTGTTGTCTCCTTCTTCTACATTATAGCTTATTTTCGAGAAAAAGACAACAAACAAAAAAATAACCCCCAAAGTTTCCCTTGGGGGTTATCAGTTTGGGGTAAAACCCCAATGAAATCACATATTTAGTATGTTGGAGTTGAAAGTCCCGTGATTTTGGCCGTTTGATTGACCAATCTCGCGATATTTTCTCCATAGTATTTCATAAGTACCGTGAAAGAATCTTGCCCGGGCTGCCAGGCCATGTTTACCCGCTCGTCGATCGAGAGTGGTCGAACCACGCCGCGAACGATCGCATCCATGCGCATCATGTAGACCTCATCTGGCTTTGCAGCCCATGAGATGTACCAGGGGCGACCCTCGAACGTGGTCAGCTCCTGCTGAGCGCCTAGCTCAAGCCGCATGTCATTGAAGCGGCGGAACGGGAGAGCGATCTCTGTGTAGCGATCGAACTGGTCGTAGTTGCTAATGAAGGCGAAGCCGTCCATCGAACCAGTATCGGTCTCTACTAGGAGCCGCTTGCGGAGTCGCCGGAGCAGTGCCTCATCAAGCGACGCGCTTGAAGCTGCGATTACCTGACTCTGGAGAATCGGGTAGGTGCTGCGACTTAGGTTGTAGATCGTACCGGTCGAGCTGATGATCGCCGGTAGACCGAGGGCGCTTACTTCCGCAGGGGCAGCCGCTTCCGACTGTTCGCCTGAGATGTATACACCGTCGTCATCGGAAGTCGTCACTGCCGAGCTTACGGTGATCGTGCCACCGGAAACGCTGCGTGAACTTACCGTTACGGGACCAGCCTGCTTTAGGCCGGTTGTGTTGTTGAGGAACACGACTACCTGTCCAACGCGGAACGGACGAGCATCATCAACCGCTACCGAAGTAGAAGCTGCTGTTGCGCCATTGCAGTTGGTTAGGCGGCCGGTGCCGTCACCACGGAGGAACGTGACCTCGAAGTTTGCGCCTGCACGCTTGACTGCCGCAGAAATTGCGTCAGTAATTGCGCTTGCGAAAGCCTCTTCGCCACCGCGCCGTGAAACAGACTCTGCAAGACCCGAGAAACTGACTACGTGGTAGTACTTCTTGGGCCGTACGCGGTGCTGCTTGATGCGCTCGTTGCCTGCCGTTGGGAGGGTGTTGTCGTCAGTACCACGCCAACCGCCACCCGACTCGTTACCGTCGAGACGTACGGCGAAGTATGCACCATCACCCGATGGAGTGAAGCGCGAGTCTTCCTTCAGCATCGAGTAGATCGGCGTCGATAGTTGCTGCATCTGACCGATGAAGTCAACGACATAGCGCCGTAGGAGCATATCGCCTAGTGTTGCGAATGTTTCCATTTGAGTTTATTATCCTTTAGTAGAGAGCCTGAGCGCCTTATCGACCGCCGCGTTCTCGCCGAAGTGCCGCACCCATCATGGCTGCAAACTCATCATCGCTGATGGCTGGAGCTTGTCGCTCTTTGCCACCTACGTTGACTGTCTTCAGCTTTCCGAATTCGAGCTTCGAGAAGTCCACGGTGTCTTCAGACTTGGCGTCTTTACCGTCATTTGTTGGTTTTGCAGCTTCTGCTGCGATTCGACCTTTTGGATTACCATACCAATCCACAGCCTTTTGAAACCCGCCGGCTACCTCTCGCTCTAGGAGCGCGGGGTTTGCTTCGATGGCGTCCCAATCGACGAAATCTGCCAAAGCAGAGTTCAGGATTCGCTGGTCTTCCTCGGTATACTCAGTACCTGGGAGTTGTGCGAAAAGCTTCTCAAGGACAAGTTCGCTCTTCATTAGTAGAAGATCGCTGCGTTGATCCGCGATCTCGGCTGCCTGCTTTTCAGTTCGGCGGTCAAGTTCACCTTTGATACCCTTTAGAAGATCTTCGCCCGGCTTCGGTGCTTCCGCACTTGCTGCTGGCTTCTCTACCTTCTCTGGTTCAAGGCCACGGATTGCCCTATCGAGTTTCTCGACAATCTCTTTGTACTCTGGGTCAGTCGCGTGCAGTTCGTTGATCTTGGCGACGATGCGAGAATCGGTTTCCCGGTCCTTTACAAGGTCGATCAGCTTGCCTACCTCTAGATCCTTATCCGCGAGTTTGGCTTCGAGATCCGCCGCTCGTTCCTCAAAGCCCTTGGCCTTGGCAACTAGCTCTTGGATTCTCTCCTGCGCCGCACTACCCTTCTTGGTAGTACCTTTTTCAGTCTCTTCGCTACCTTTAGCTGCGACTGTTTCTTTTTCGGTAGTGGATGATTCTACCTCTTTCGGCTCTGCTGCACTTTCCAGTTTTGCCGTGATTTCTTCAATTGTTGCACCCATGTCCACTCCTTTATTCGGTCGGAGAGATTATGACCGATATTACCTGTCTTTACCCAACTGGTGTAGTTGGAACGCTATAAGCGGCAGTCAGATACACACCTGTTCTGTTTATATTGTAGCTTATTTATGATACCTGTTGCAACTAACGAGGTATTTATTGGATTTTAATAGGTTTCCAGAGGATTCTAATGCTTATAAATAACCTGCCCCTAGCTGGGGAGAGCAACTAGGGGCAGGTGAGCCGCGCCGAAGGAGGAGATGGGAACGCGGACTACTTACTTTACTTTGAACCACTCTTAGGATTCGATTACGCCCTTCTTGGGAGTTGCAGTGCCTTCTGGGGTTAGGTCGTAGGCGCCGGTCTTCAGTTTCCGTAGGGTGTCTACTCCTTCTACGATGCTCTTGAGGGTGCCATAGACGCCAAGCTTTCCGCCGAGTTTACCACCTATTTTACCTGCTTTCTTGAGTGCGTTAGATTTGAAGTTGCGGGAACCGTCACTATTGTCGCGTAGGCCCGCGATAGGTTCGCCTCGGGCTGCCCGTTCCTTGGCCAGTTTAGCTAGGGAGCCTCCTTTGGGCTCTGTGAAAGAGCCTAGCAAGCCGGGGGCCTGTTCTCGTCTAATAGTATTCGTTACGGCTCGGCCTAGATCCTTGCTCTGGTTGGCAGGAGGATAGTTGAACTCACGACTCTGTAGGGTGTGAGCTGCTGTTCTAGCGCCCACTCCTGGCTTCATCTGACCAACGAAAGCCTGAGCCTCGCCGGTCTCGGCTGCGGCCATTAGCTTAGAGTCAATAGGATCTGGTTCAAAATCATGAAGTAAGTTCCTGCCGGAGGCACGCCGTTCTTTAATGCTGTCCGCTAGTTTTCCGCGATTTCTACCCGGCTCGACTTCGCGAACGAGGGCGGTCTTTAGTCCCTTGTTTCTTTCTGCCATAAATGTCTCCAAACGGGATGCGGGCGGCTTCTTAGCTCCCGATTCAATGTCTGCCTTCTCTTGGGCGGCCCAAGCATCTGCTTTGGTTTTGAGATTTCCTAGTTTTTTTTCTTGAAATATCTTTCTGGAACTATTGACCAGTCGAACCTTGTTTACAGACTCTCTGGCTTCTCGGGCCAAGAAGGCGGTATCAGACTCTTTAGTCCACCTATTGCGTCTCTGAGTTACCGTGGGCTTAGGATTTTTTCTGCCTTGCAGATCTCGAATCTCAGCGAGATCTCCGGCCTTGTTATCCTTCGGATCGGTAGGCATTATTTAGGTCGTCCCGGAGCCGCTCGTTTGACAAGGGAGGTCTTCATCGGGTCAGCCTCAGGAACTGTGTTAGCGCCGCCGCCTTGCAGTAGCTGCTGCTTTCGTTCTTCTGCCTTCTCTGCGAGAGACTGTGCCATGTTGGCATTAGCTTGATCTCCAGGGTTTGGCTTTCCTTCGGCATTCGTGCGAATGTTAGGGAGAACCGGCTTCTTCTTTTGTGCGCGCGTGAGGATGCCGAGCTGGGCCATACGATTACCCGCTGGTCCTGGTTGCTCGTCTACTTCATTTCCTGCTGAGTCAAAAGGCATAGTTATTTCCTTGGAGGTCGAATCTTATCTAGAGATTGGCGTCGCTCTCGTTTCTCTTTGAGTGACAAACCAGAGGGGATAAACTGCCCTTTGCCCTCTGTTATCTGCTGGGTACGAGATCTGTTTTTTTCAATATCTCGTAGACGAGCGCGAGCATCGTCACCTTTGCGTGTCCCTTCTGGATACTGTTTTACTAATCCCTCAATGCGAATATGTTCTGCTGATTTTTCGGGCATTAGTCTACCTTTCCCTCTTTCCAATCCTTACGGTTGTACGGTTTTTTTTCTGATTTACCTTCCAGCTTCTCGCGTTTAGTTTGATCAAAACGTCGCCGATCGCGACGTTTTTGCTTAGCCTTAGATCTCAGATCAGCGGCCTCTTTCATACCTAGCGCCCTAGTGGACCAGCAACTTTGCTACTTAGCGACCCAGCAGCCGCGCCGCTTAGTGGCCCAGCAGCTTTAGACGCTACACTTGTACTTGCTGTCTTGAGTGAACCTGCGGCTTTAGACTTCAAGGTTTCGCCTACCTTGCCTTTTTTAGACTTAGGCTTTATTACGCGATCGTGAGGATGCGGCTTTTTTATCCAATCTAGTGCTTTACGTAAAAATGACATTACTTTGTTTTACCTTTCGCTGCGACGAGTCGGCGCTGTCTTTCAGCCACCCAATCTGTTCTACGTTTATCGGCGGCAGCTTTTGCTTTAGCTGCGAGTGCTGGATCTGTAGCCATTATCTTATCCTTTTTTTGGCTTTCGTCTTTAGCGACTTAGCCTCGATCACCGTGTTCGTACCTTTAGCGAAAGCCAATCTGACTTTCTTGCCGCTCGAAGTTGTCTTTACTCGATAACGAGTACCCTCTGGAAGTGGCATACTAAACTCTGCTCCGGCGCTTCCGCGCCTTGTATCTTAGTTTCTTTTCAGGTAACGCTTGTACATCAAGCATTTTTCCTGTTTGTGCATCCGATGCGACGCGCGCTTTGCGCCCGTCTGGCATCGGTACGGTTTTGTAGAGAATCCCTTCCGTCACGATTATCCTCGATACGAACCTTTGATTACATTTCGGCTCGCGGTCTGTTTCAGCTTCTGGTAGTCAGCCTCAGAAAACCCCTCTGCTTTTGGTGCAGTCTTAGCCTTGTTCGCGTGGAATTTGGCCTCTCCGGCAGCAAGCCTTTTCGCACGAAGGGACTTTGCACCTGGAGCCTCGGTTACTTTGATTTCATTACGGGGATCGACACGACCGAGAGTTACAGCACCCAATAGGCCCTTACCTATAGCACTGAAACCTGAATCGCCGCCGCTTACCTTGACACCGGCTTTGCGGCCTTGTGCTCGTAGTCTGGCGAGTTCACCTTCGTTATCAAAAGCTGACATGGCGGCCTTGGTTACGTGGTAGCTTGCGGTAAAAGGATTGAAGGTTTCATCAGGTGACTGGCCTGGACCCTTGTTGATAGCGCCGCCGAGCTTGTAGCCCATCTGACCTGCGTAGTCAGCGGCGATGCCTGCGCCAATGCCTTTGACGGTGCCCTTGACAACTCGAAAAGATCCCTTCAAACCTGCTTTAGCTACATCCAAGCTCGTGCGGCCCGCGCCGAGAGCACGATACTCGCGCGTAGGATCAAGTCCTCTTGCGATGCCTTTAGCCGTTTTCCATGAAGTCTTTGCGACATCAGCGGGCATGCCTTTTAGGTAGTTCTTGGCTTTGGTGGCGTAGGAGGCATTCGGACTACCAAACAGATCAGCGGCAGTCATCTTTGGAATCGGAGGCTTCTCAGGAGTACCGAATAAATCTTCGGCTGTCATCTTTGGAGTGGTTCCTGCTGTTGGACTGGATACCGCTGCTGGGGCGACCTTTGGAGGGCCGGTGATGGTTCCCGATGGAGTTATAGCCTTGCCACCCCCAATTTGAACAGCAGGAGCTGCCTTGGGAGTCTGAACAGCCTGAGCTGCCGGGACTCGGCGCTCTGCTATACCGGCTGGAGGTGTGCCTCCGGGCTTACGGGCAATATGGGCACCGCGCTTGTCAATTACCTTGGCAACAGGCTTGTCTGCCATGGAACCCTGACCTTCTAGCGGCTTCATTGGAATGTTAGACTTTACTTCAGCAACTTCTTGGGCGATGGTCTTTGCAGGCTTCACGTTAGGCTGTTTGAAGCCTTGAGTTGGAGTCTCGTCCGTTACCGCAGCAACGGCTTTAGAAGCGGCCGGTGGAGCTACTGGCTTGGTAGCAGAGTTGATGCCGAGTGCTTTAGTGTCCGCAGTGACATCTATGCCACCCTTAGCCTTCGAGGCTTTTTCAAAATCGTAAGCCCGTGGCTTCTCTGTGGGGTTTGTAATATCTGCTTTCTTGGCTGCCTGGGCTTTCTTACCTAGTTGCCCCTTTGGTTTCTTTGCTGCTGTGCCCATAGATTGCTTCATCTTTTCAATGTCGGCGTCCTTGATAGGCTTGCCTTTCTTTTTGACTGCGGCTTTCATACTCTCGCGAGCGCGAGCGGCTTCTGCCTCTACCTTGGCGGTATGGGCCTTGACGCGCGCAGCTTTAGCTGCGGCTTCTCGGGCGTCTGCTTCTGCGATTAGATCTGCCATAGTTGCGGTCCTGTTTTATTATAGCTCATTTATGAGAAATTGGAATACGGATAGTTACTTGCGTAACCATTTGCATGTACGTTTAGTTGAGGCTTTCCTGGACCTTGGATGACTCTGGGGGTTGCCATTGTAATACCTTGTTTAGCTGAGGTCTTAGCGGTGGTTAGAACTGACACTCCCTTTGTATTTCCTTTAATTACAGGCTTGACTTTCTGAAGCATAGCCTGCATCTTTTCAAATTGAGTAGGTTCACCATGACCAAAAGGAACGTTATTTCGGGCAATAGCCGCCGCATTAGACTTATCGAAATAGTAGTCTGTAGCCACTTTATTCAACATAGCATGAGGGTCTTTTCGTAAGGCTTCCCCGAACGCCTGCGCTAACGCATAGCTAGTGCTATACTTTTCGGCTGCTAGCATATCTGACGCACTAGTTGTTAGCCATGGATGGGCCTTACCGATGGACTTCCAGTTATTTGCTACTACCGCGTTAAGTTGTGTCTTAAATTGCTTGGTTGCCCGAGGATCACCAGGACTAGTACTCGGACCTGCCTTGCTGTCTTCCAGCTTAGTCTTGTGGAAAGTAATACCTTTACTTTGTTTCTGATTTCCGTACTCGGGCCACTGACTTTCATATTCCAACATCGGCGGCTGCCATTTAGGAGTCACATCATAATTCTCATCAGTTTCTTGCTGCTCAAGCTTTCGTTGCTGGTGATCTGCCCAGAATCCTGGTTTGTTTAGACCGAGACGCTCATAGACGGTAATGCGAGTCCCGGCAGCGTAGTGCGTGGATTGTTCGCGCAGGGCTCCCATAATCGGATCTTTCCGACCGTGCGCGCCTTTCTTTAATCTCAGCTCTTCGTTTGCCATTATTTGATCTCTGTTTCAAGGCCGAAAGGGATGTACTTTACCCGGAAACCTAAGCGTTGAAGCCGTTTAAGCTGTTCTAATGCCGCGTATCGGTTATGATCGTGAAGGGTAATCCGGATATGTTTGTACATGTCTCGTTTATGAGTAGGTAAGTTATCGAAAAACCTAACGATTTCCATGCCAGAGAGGCACGAGTTAGAGGGCAAACATATCGGACCATCTAAATCGTGATCCAAATGGATCTGCTCAAGGCGCTCTGTGTAGTCCTTGAGGACTCTGAGCGCCTCTTTGACGTTCTTCACCCACACGGTGCGATGACGTTCCGCTTCGGTCTGCCACTCATACATTTTGGCTGCCCTGAGCGGGTCATCATCACAGAACAGAATTATTGGATCGTCCAAGGAATTATCCTTGTGGTTGGTTCTGACCTTTGGAGCGGAGGCCGGGAATAGTGGAGAACGTCTTCAGAAACTGAAAACGCTCCTCAGGTTTCGGCGGGTTATAGACAATCCTATGTGCTTCGCCTGGTCCATCGAGTGTAGGGTGATTGAGTCCTATTTTTGCTTTGGGCTTGCGCTTCTTAGCCGCCTGCGCGAGCTTCCCCTTGCCCTTACTTGCTGCTGCTGTCTTGAGTGCTGCCATTACTTCTTCTTCAGCCTCTTCTGGCGGAGGTTCTTTTCGTAGACCTCATCGAGCGCCCTGGTTGCTGCGCCTGCTCCGTACATGGCGTCAATCTCTGCGTCCGTGGCAGGATCAAAGTTGCCTTGCGCGTCTTGCAAGAGGTCTTTCTTCTCTTGAGACGCAAGCCTAGGCTTGTTCTTGGTAACGTACTTACGTTTTAGATTTCCACCTAAGGTGCCTACTGTGATCATTACTTGACTCCTGGGCCGACAACTGCTATGCCCGGTTCGTATTGTGCCATGTATCTCTTGAGGGCTTTACCCTTAAATTCGTTCGTCTTCGGAACAACGAAGGTGTCTTTGATGAGCCAACTGCCGCCAGGATTCTTTTTGGTGGCGTATTTAGATTCGTTGCTGAAAGTAGGGTGGTTTGGCTTCTTGTGCGTGTCAAAGCCGTGGCCCTTCGGGAACAACTTGCCGCTCTGCCCTTTGTCCAGCCATGCACCTCGAACATCGTAAGCACCTTCGTCCATGGTAATGTCTCGACCTTTGTCGATGGATTCCGTTACCATGTCGTTTTTGTACTGTTTCTCTTCGTGTGGAGAGAGCTTCGTATTGAACTTCTTTCGGTACTTCTGTTCTAGATCAGGCATTACTGTACGGGGGCTCCACCTGATGCTTCATTGGACGCTGCTGCCATATCCATCTGCATCTTGATTTGTGCCTTCTCGATGCGCTCAATCTCCATCTGATACATACCAATCAGCTCGATGATCTTCATCTGCTGCTCTTGGGCGTAGTCAATAAAACCTTCCGATTTCATGTCCTCAACGAGGAACTCATGGAGAACGTATGGGTCATCCTCTGGGAATGGCACGCACAACTCGAAGCGGTTGCTCTTGACGAAGCCAAGTAGTATCTGGGCACGATTGATGTCCTGACTCTTTGGGTTCATCGTATCAGGCCAACCTAGATCGTCGATTAGCTTCTTCTGCAAAGTTACGGGCAACTGCACCAGACCAGGAGCGTACTGCATTACTTCGATAGCGCGAGCCTGCTTGGCTTCCTTCGAGACCATCGCCTGACTTGCCGTATCTACGCGAACTACTACGTTGTCCGATAGGTCGGTGCCGGTGAACGCCTTGATGGTGAAGCGCGAAGCCTTCTCTCGGGAGAGAATCTTCAGCCTTTCCTCATAGCGTGAATCGCCTCGGACATGCTTTGTGACTTCCTGGAGAATGCTTGTTCCAACATGTTGTAGGCTCTCGTCCCAAGCCTGTAGAATGGCACTTCGCGAGGATAGAGCCTGTTTCCGTAGTACATCCAACATAGCGGCAGAATTGACGCCTGTAGGCCGCTGGCCACGCAACACGTCCTCGGTACCAGCCATAGCCTCCATTTCCTGCTTGCACATGTCGCGGGCAATGAGCAATGACTCAGGATAAGAAGTAGGATGAACAGGCGTAGGTGCTTGGTTATTGGTCCTACGAGGATCGTATTCAATGTAAGATCCTGGGCGGCCAGTGTGTTGATCTTCGATTGGGCTAGTGCCTTTCGGCATAATCCATGTCGCAATAGGAACCGTACGGCCATACATGATAAGAGTAGTGTCAATAGCATTGATTCTCTTTAGCTTCGGAACGAGCTTGCTGACGAGCGAGCGACCGAAAATGGAGCCGATCTGTGCTTCCCAACGGAAACGGGTGTACGGGTGCCAACGATGTGGCCATCGCACGTCATACGCGCGAGCGCCAATCTTCTTGGGCGAATCGTAGAGAACCTTATCGCCTACCGTAATGACGGTGCGACCGTTTGGCCATCTTGGGTTCGGCTTGCGATCCCATATCTTGACTACACAGTAGTCGTCCCACATCTCGGGGTTGCCTACATAGATGCTTGGCCCTGGGCCTTCAACGATGTTGGACATGCGCTCCCACCACCAAAGTGGCAGTGTTTGGATGTTGTATGCGGAGATGTCCTTGAGAGCGTCGAGGTTCCAACCGTTCTTTTGGGTGCAAACACCCTTTAGACCTGGGTCCATGTAACGGTCGCGGATGGTCTGGATTGGCTCGTAGGTCTCCTTGAGAACCCAATCAATCTTCTCCCACCAGTGAACCTGGGGGAAGTGAAGCTCGAAAGGAGATACGACTTCGCAGCGAAGGTCTCCGTATTCGATCTTAGGCTCCATTACTGGACGGCCCTCTTGATCTACTACGCCTATTTGCCGCGATACTGGTAGGTTGATAGGAGTAACGCCTGGGCCTGCCGAGATAGCCGCTCCTTTCTCTTCTGTGGTCTGTTGTACGGCGAGGTGGCGCTGTTCTGTATCGTCCCAGCACGTCTCAAGGAAGCAGATGCCGGTATACATGATGATACGTGCAATTTCGCGATGCTTCTCCGGTAGACCGAGTTCTTCCCACAGATACTCAATGACAAGCTGAGAAAGCTCAGCCTTTTGCCTGTCGTCACGGGCATCACTCTTTGCCGTGATACGAGGCTGTGGGCGGTTCTCGGTTAGCAGAGAAATGTTTGTCTCTACGTAGCGACCGATGAAATCGTTGGTCGGCTTTGGGATCTTCTTGGCGAACTCGCGCCCGATGGACTGGTTGCCTTCACTATCTCTTGAGATGCGGGTAACGAGCAAATCGTCGATGTACTGACGACCGAGACCGAATAGGATGTTCTCTACCCACTGAACGGCCTGAATCCACTTGTAGCTCTGTCGGTTGTTGCTAATCGACTGTGTATACGAGGAGATCGCGGTGCCGATCTTGGCATCCATAGGTGGCAGATCGTCAAGACGATTGAGCTGCCCGTTCACGAATTTCTGAGATAGATTCTCTGCCATTATGATTCCGAATTGCTATGTAGGCTGTCTCGCCCTGGATTGACGCCGATTAGGGCACCCAATGAGGAGACGAGATCGTCTGCATCCTTGAAAGTGGGGCCTTCTACGGCTTCCATGTATTCCTTGAGGACGCGATCTTCCTCTTCTTTGATAGCTCGCTTGGGGTCTGGTTCTGTCGTATCTGCCTTGTCCATCTGGATTTGGTCATACGCACGAGGGGCTACGGATGCCACGAGGGCCTCTTGAAGCCGCTCAACCTGTTTGTTCAGGTTAGTGATCATCTCCTCGTATAGTTCACATTTGACCTGAGCTTTTGCAAGCTCCATCAGTGCATCCTTGGTATCCCCTTTACCAAACATTGCCATTTTATTTTCCACTCTTTAGATATTCAATTGCAATAAATAGCGTATCTGTGCTATCTTTAGCATACCCAAGCATAAGATTGCAACATCGGCATAAAATTCCGCGAACTTCATCAGTTTCGTGGTTATGATCAACGTTTAGATTATCGGTTTCTTTACAAATGGCACAAGCGAAGTTTTGTGACCTTAAAATATCTTGATATTCCTCAGGTTCCAATCCATAGTTCCTACGATGTTCATAGGTCCGGTATTTTTCAGGCTTTGCCTTTCGGTCTTGTTTATACCATATTTCCCAACAAGGACGGCAATTTCCGTATTTTCCGCTAGTTTTTGAAGGAGGAAACCTATCGGCCCCTCCGCACCTATTACAAGGTTTACTCATCGTCTTCTGCCCAATAGCGCCGCTCATTGCCAACGATCGAGTCTGGCTCGAATTCCTGGAGTGTTCCTTCGCCTCCCTTAAGGGAGCCCTTTAGTCTATCCAAGTTAGCACTGCCACCTGTTCGTCCGCGTACGCCATTTAGAATCTCCTGGCGAAGATGGTCTCGGGTGTCTTCGTCCTTTAGAAAAGACTTGTGTACCTTGTGAAGTTCCTTTGTTAGGGCCTCTGTCATCTCCCTGGCGTGGTCAATCTCTCGCTGTTTCTTAGCGATTACCGCCTTGGATGCTGCCGAATAGTCTTTATCATCGTCTGCCATATCTAAGTCCTCCTATAGACCTACTTTATTATAGCTCATTTACCTTTGTCAACTTACATTTACT
>ERZ1292623.305-Hain-H51-01um-R1-305-length-55532-cov-9_pt1 | contig 55532 bp, 69 predicted proteins | sample MGYA00564398_ERZ1292623 | MGnify/ENA primary metagenome ERZ1292623 (study PRJEB36523, sample SAMEA6512633) | groundwater metagenome | collected 2019-01-07 | study: AquaDiva: Metagenomics assemblies of 32 groundwater samples
TGAGGAGAGGAGAGTAGCCATGGACGACAACATCCTGGACCCTGGGGAGTTCCGTGTTGCGGCCCGGGACACCCATGGCCACACGGAGCGGGTGTGGTGCAATATCCAGCCCCGCTACTCCCACCAGATGAGTGTCGTCCTCAACTCCAGGGCTTTCCCTTACCGCAGCAGAGAGGAGATCATCCGACACGCAATTAAACGCCACCTGGAGCTGCTGGATCGCCTCTACCCACTCCCCAGTGTCATGAAGCAGGCAGACCTGATCAACGACATGCTAAGGGAGGAGGAGCTTCATGAGGAGTTTGTCTCCACCCTCCAACGTCTCAGGACTATGGTGCAGAAACATGCTCAGGAAGGGCAGATGGGTCGGGCTCGTTACTTGGTAGCCATGGCCAGAACACGAATTGAGGACATGCCCGAGGGCGGGTGGAAGGACCGCTACACCCAGGAGTTGAAGGGGTATGACTACCTGTTCAGCGGGGACAACATGAGTCTCGTAGATGCGGCGGAAGGCAAAATGCCCCCAGAGGCCTTCGTCCCTAGCTGACCGGGGCGTTGGAGAGCGAAGATGATGCTAAACACCACTCCAGGCCGAAGAAGGCCAAAAATGGCACAATCCGATGGGGAAGTTGGGCATCGTGGTGAGGGGTCTGGCCCTGGCTCCCTGGTGGGTGAGACGGGATACGCAGACTGGTTCCCTGGACAAGAGGAAGCATACTCCAGGATTCGGGAGTGGCTAGCGAGTGAGAGCAGGTTCATGGGAGTGTGTGCGCCGACAGGTTCGGGGAAAAGCCTGTTGGCGGTGTTGGCGGCACAGGGACGGAGGACTGTTGTTCTAACTGCCACAAAGGGACTCCAGGAGCAGTACGGGAAAGCGTTCAATGGAATGTTCGATATCAGGGGGCAGGCTGCCTACCAGTGCAAGGCGGACCCGTCGGTTTCTGTCCTGTGGGGGACTTGCCATGTGGGAGTGTGGTGTCCATTCCGAGCCGGGGGATGCTCCTACTACGATGCTCTGGAGACCGCAAAGAGAGAACCGCTGGTCGTGACCAATTATGCTTATTGGCTCGCCCAGCAGCAGATGGATGGGCTGGGGAGAGTGGACCTGCTGGTGTGCGATGAAGGGCATCTGGCGGAAGGGGAGCTAATCGCGCATCTGGAGTGTGAGTTTAGTCTACAGGAGTTGAGGCGCCTCCAGCTCCCATTCCCTACAGGGACGACGTGGGAGTCGTGGCAATCATGGGCGAGCATCACACACCGTATTGCTGGAGCCACGATACAGAATATAAGGACAGAGGCGACCCAGGCAGATTTACAGGATAGTCGCCTCCCCTCACACAGCCGGGCATATAGGCGACTCACCGACCTCAATAGGAAACTAGAGCGGATTCTAGCAAGCAGAGGCAGATGGGTGTGGCAGCATGACCCAGGCACCGACTCCTGGACGGTGGGCCCTGTGTGGAGTCGTGAATATGCTGACCTGCTGTGGGGGGGTATTCCCAAGGTGTTGGTGATGTCTGCGACGTTGGTGCCGAAGTCGGCGTCCACGCTAGGGATGCCAGAGGACAGGGCCTGGGTGGATATGCCATCCTCCTACCAATCGGCGAAGACGCCTATCAGCCATCTGGAGACAGTCAGGCTTAATCACCGGACTACAGACGTGGAGTTGAGGCATTGGGTAGCTCGGATAGACCAGATTATTGACCGTAGGCTGGACAGGAAAGGCATCGTCAACACCACCAGCTATAATAGGGCCAGGCTGTTCCTGGACACCAGCAGGCACACAGATATCCTCTACTCCCATGGCAGGGAGTCGGTGTCCCAGACAATCGCCAGGTTCAAGAAGGCGACTCCCCCGGCAGTACTGGTTTCCCCCTCGGTGACATCGGGCTGGGACTTCCCGGGTGACGAGTGCAGGTATATCGTCATTGGGAAAATCCCCTACCCCGACACCTCCTCAGCAATTGCCAAGGCCCGACAGGAGGACGACAAGAACTGGTCGAGTTTCTTGGCCATGCAGGCGCTTGTCCAGGCGTCAGGGAGAGGGACCAGGTCGGTGGATGACTGGTGTGAGGTGCTGGTTGTGGACGACAACTGGGTGTGGTTCTGGAAGCGGCATAACCAGTTTGCACCAGCATGGTTTGCAGCTAGGGTACAGCCGTCCCAGGTCACGGTGCCCGAGCCCCCGATACTACGATGATCGATGGTAAGGTAGAGGGTAAGTACAGGGTTATCGTCGTTGACCCGCCGTGGAATCAGGGAAAGACGGGCAGGCGCAGGGTCAGACCAAATCAGGGCACAACATTAAATACTCTTTGGAGGGATCGAATGGGCATTAGCGATGATGTGAGGGAGACGTGGCTGGAGAAGGCGACGGCAACGGAGGCGTGGAAGACGTCGGTGGTAGCGAAAGCAGAGTGGAGGGCAGCGTGGAAGGCATTGGAGGAAGCGGAGGTGGCAGTAGGAGCAGCGTGGGAAACAGTATGGAAAGCGGCGGATGTATTAGAGGCAGCGGAGGCAGCGGAGGCAGCGAAGGCAGCGGATGTGGCGTGGGAGGCAGTGGACGAGGCAGTGGAGGCAGCGAAGGCAGCGGATGTGGCGGCAGCGGAGGCAGTGGACGAGGCGAGGGAGGCAGCGAAGGCAGCGGAGGGATGGAGCGGGATGGATATGAGAACTAGCGATGATGTGAGGGAGGCGGCGAGGGTGTCGGAGGCGGATGCGTGGAAGGCGTCCGTGACGGCGCGGGATGTGGCGGCGGAGGCGACGTCATGACTCCAACAATAGGATTTGTGGTCGGACATGTTGCAAGTCCGACGTGGGGATTCGTTATAGGTATGCTTATTATTGTCAGCATTGCAATCGCAGTATGGATAGGTGCCACTATTCAAGCACCAGTAAAGCAACGTAATGAGTTGAGAGAGATGTATGCACAAACTGCGGCGGCGCATTATGGCGCTGCTTATGAGCGGTATATCTATATGCTATTCACTGAATTACAGTCATTCCTAAGTCAACCTACCAGTGGTCACCCCAGAATTCGCCACGAAACAGGACGCATTCTGGTGGAATGGGATGATGGTCGTGTTTTTGAGTTTACGGTTCAACCCCCAGGCGTGATTTCCCGGCGGGAAATCACGAGATGAGGACTTTATATTCCAGATTGTCAGATTCCAAAAGCTTTATCAGCGTATCTCGAAACAGATATGGATTCTTGCGATTGTTGAATCGCCACTCAAGTTCGTCCAGGTAGGCGTTTAGATGTTTAGCAGATAGTTTATGATAAGAGCCAGTGATCGACCGCTTAAACAGGCTCCACACGCCTTCTACAGTATTGGTGTGAACGTCACCCCTTACCCACTCCGCGGCACTATGGTTCACACTCTCATGGCTGGTGTCCTTATCAGCTATCCCCCTGTAGGCAGGCCATTCGTCGGTGATGATCCTGCGTACCCTGGCATCCGAGTTGTTGCGGATGAAGTCGTGAAGGGTCTGCCTGTCGTTCCCGTCAACGACTTGAAGGACTACATCCCCGCCACGCTGAACCGCACCGGCCACGATAGTTTTGTTGCCCTTGTACCCATGCCCCTTGCCTCGAACCTTCCCGCCCACATAGGTCTCATCGACTTCGATAGTGCCAGTAAGTTGATTTGCCTTAGCCATGGCAGACCTGATACGATGGCAGAGATACCAGGCCGTCTTGTAGGAAACTCCGAGAGTCCGCTTCATTTGGTTAGCGGAGATACCCTTCTTGGACTCAATCATCATGTACATAGCCACAAACCACTTCCAGAACGGGAGCTTGGAGTCGTGGAAGATTGTGCCCACTCTCACAGAGAATTGATAGCCACATGAGTTACAGTCGAACAAGCCACGCTCTTTCAAGTGAGACACACCAGAGCTACACTTTAAGCATGTCACCCCGTTCGGCCAGCGTAATTCCTCTAGGTATTCACGGCAGGCGGTTTCATCGTGGAAGGTGTCTACCAGTTTCATCAAGTCCATCTTGTAGGTTTTAGGCATAGCAGGTCTCCTTATGACTAAGAAAGAGCAACAGAAACGGAAGCGGAAGCGGAAGCCAGCGAGTGAGTTGACGACTGAGGAAGCGATGCGTCGCTTATTCCCGAAGAAGGTCGTTGACCGACTAAAGGAAGAAGCTCACAAGGGCGATACCGAGGAAGATAATGATTCATCACGCAGATAGTGTATCATGTCTACAGCCCTTTGTCAAGTATATAATCACCGATTGGATGAACAGGTCAGAGCCGACTCAGGCTATTCCACCCTGTTACACCAACTACATCGGCCACTCCTGGCTGCAAAACCGGCCAGACCCTTGACAAATTGTCAGAGGTGTGGTAACGTTGGGGTACATTATTTTGAGGAGGTAGCGCAGTCATGGCGGAATACGTATCGCTCAAGCCCACAGACGCTGTTGAGGGAGGGGGTGCTCCCATCCAACTCAATCTAACCGTCAAGACAGCACGGTTCGTTGTCTGGGACTATGACGGGAAGGCCCCGCCGTCGGTGGCCACCAGGCTGTTGCTGGTTGATGACCACGACCACGAATACACCCAATACTATAGTGCTGGGAGCCCTGAGCGTTTGACTCCCACGCCTGACGGCCACCACCTTAAATCGTTGAAAGGCCAAGAGGGTTTTAACAAGAGCACTAACACCTTCTTGCTCTTCAAAGCGATCGTGGACGCTGGCTTCCCTCTAAACAAACTCGCCGCCGACATCACAGTGCTAGAGGGGCTATATGCATACTGGGATGCCCTGGTCGTCGAGAAGAGAGCGGGCCTAGCCGGGTCTAAAGAGGGCCAGGTCATCACTGTGCCCACCAAGATTCTGAGGCTCCCATGGGAGACGGGTAAGGCGGCTCGTGGTGCAGCCAAACAGTCGTCTACACCCGGCTCTGACACATCCACCCAGGCTCTCCACCTGCTTGAGAAGATGTCAGTGGACGGTCAGGGTGTGGAGCGTGGAGATCTGGCTGGTGCGGCTTTTGGCATGGGTGTGCCTATAGCCCAGGCACAAGAAATCTCAGGCTATGTCCTCACGGCGGCGTTCATCAAGGCAGCAGTGGAGGCAGGTTTCACCCTCGACGGGGAGACATTCTCTCGATCTGAAAAAGCGCCATGGGTGTAGTGCCATGAGGGTTACTCATGACGTCATCCCCGCTGTCTCCCTTCTACATCGATACCCACGCAGTGGCTGGCATGTCAAGGACCTGGTAGAGGCAGCTTATGCTCCTACCAGGTCCCACCCCTACCCCGCCACCCCCTCAGAGCAGGCAAGAGTGAGGATGTTAGTGGGAATAATGTGGGAGAAGTTTGCCGAAGGCGCCTTCTATCAGGTAGGACCAATCAAGAAGTGGATGACGCCGGGGAACATAACCTACCATTCCCAGGTTATGTTGCAGTTGGGTGGGATCACTGGAACGCCTGATGGCCTCCTTTCGCTGGACGTGACTTCCACCGTTGTTGAGATTGTTGAATACAAAGCCCGATTTGGTGCCCTCCACAACATCCATGATCAGCCAGAATGGATAGCTCAGGTCCAAGCCTACTGCTACATGGCGGGGACGACGAAGGCATCCATCTATGTCCTCATCCTGAGCAACAGTCCTGAGATCGGACGATATGTGATTGAGTTCACTACCCAGGAGTTGGCCGAGAACTGGGCGATGCTGCTGCACACAAAAGCTAGTTTGGAGGAGAAGGGATGGCAACCACCAGAAGTGCAAGTCCAGGACGACAAGTCGACGGAGCAAGTACCGAGCGCATAAGTGTTGAGACTCTGTTGGCTATGGGGTTCCATGTCCCATCCGCTGATGCGCCGTACAGGCTTATCTTGTCTGTGAGTGGTGTGGAGAAGAGTGGGAAGACACACTTTGCCCTGACCGCTCCTGAGCCCATCGTCTACATTGATGCTGATCTTGGATCCGAGGGTGTAGTAGAGCCGTTTATTCGAGCTGGAAAACAGGTTATCTCCTTCCCCATCCGGCTGGAGAAGAACCTGGCCATAGGCAAGGCTTCCGAAGTCAAGGCACGTTACGACCCGGTCTGGCAGGATTTCAAGAAGAAGGTAGCGACGGCCTGCAAATTGGGGACAGGAACAATCGTCATTGACACGGCGACGGAGATGTATGAGCTGTGCAGGCTGGCGGAGTTCGGGAAGCTGACTCAAGTTATGCAGCGGGATTACGGACCTGTCAACTCTGAGTGGAGAGAGGTCATCTACGGTATCTTTGATAGTCCACTCAGCTGTGTCCTCATCCACAAACTCGGTGATGCGTGGCGGGACGGCAAGACGACGGGGGCGTTAGAGCTGAAGGGGTTCCGTGATACCCCTGGGCTCGTGCAGTGCAGTGTCAGGATGGCGAGGCTGCCTGACAGCGAGACCGGAGAGCCAGTCTATGAAGCTGAGGTTGAGAATTGCAGGAGCAACCATCGACTGACAGGGACGAGGCTTGTAGGAGTATTGTGTGACTGCTCTAGACTGATCAAGATGGTGCACAAGCCGTAGTGCTCCCCTAGGGTGTGTGACGGCTCCCTGATATAACGAAAGGTGAGGACACTGGTGATTTTCCTCACAACAGCTGCAAATGACCGGGGTCTACTCCCTCTCTTCGGCGGGCTGGCTACCCTCGCATCAATTCCACATGGGGATTTTGCCTGGTTCGGTGTCTGGGGGACAGGCGAGGCCACAGAAAGCATCAAGGTCTGTGGGGATAGGAAGAAACTGGGAGACCTCATTTCCTGTATTGACTCAGGGCGTCACATCAAGCAAGTCCAGCAGGCCAGGGAGGCGGGGTTCCTGTTTCAATTCCTGGTGGTCGAGGGGGTATGGAGGAGGGGAGAGACTGGATTGGTGGAAGTGCCCAGGGGGAACGGGAAGTGGTATCCGTACCAGCCGGAGATCACATGGAGAAGAGTGCGGGCCTATCTGGACGAGATGGACTGGTACTGTGGTGTGAGGGTGAGGGAATCCAGGAGTGCAAGGGGGACAGTGGAATTGGTTGTGGGGCTCTATCACCTGTTCCAGAAGATAGCGGAGGACCACCAGTCTCTAAAGGCCATCTACTCAGCTCCGGCGCCGACGATGTCCTTCCTCACTCCTCCGTCCTTGACACGGAGAATCGCCAAAGAGTTGCCCGGTGTAGGGTGGACGAAGGCGAAAGTAGTGGAGGAGGCCTTTTCTTCCCCCCATGCCATGGTAAATGCGGGCGTGGAGGAGTGGATGGCAGTGGATGGGATTGGGAAAGTGCTGTCCAGAAGAATTGTGGATGCATTGAATGGAGGTGAGTAGACCTATGAAGATTATCTCCTTTGAGGGTCTGGATGGTAGTGGGAAGACAACGCAGTGTCGACTTCTCGCTGACGCCTTACGCAAGAATGGCGCACGACCCATTTCTCTTCGAGAACCAGGGGATACCTACTTGGGAGAGAAAATAAGGGATATCCTTCGTGACTCGGCCCCTCCTATATCCCAGATGGCCCAGATGCTGCTCTATGCCGCTGCTCGTGCTGAGCTGGTGGAACTGGGCCTGAAGCCTTACAAGCCCTCTTCTCTCATTGTCATTCTCGATCGCTATATGGACTCGTCCCTTGCATATCAGGGATATGGTCATGGCCTTCCAAGAGGCCTTACTCGACAGATCAATGCTGCCGTCGTGGGAAGATTCGAGCCCAATCTCACCATTTTCCTGGATGTGCCAGTGAGTGTGGCCATGGCGAGGACAAAGATTAGAGCCTTGACACTCCCTGGGCTGACTCTAGGTCCAGCAGCCACACCATGCTGTGACACGTGCTTGACCGAGGAACAGGAGCAGGTCCAGACCAAGTTCCTACACGCTGTAAGGGAGGGCTACCTGGACATCCTATCCCAGAGTCTTCACCGCATAGTCCTGGTAGATGGATGTGGGAGCAGGGAGAAGACTGCAGCACTCATCTGGAATGTGGTGAGGGAGAGGAGAATCATTAGTGTCTCTCGTTGAGGCCGTCCGGGCGTGTAGTGCCTGCCCCTTGAGGCAGGGTGTGAAGGCACCTGTCCCAGGTGAGGGACCCCCACACGCCTCGGTGATGCTGGTTGGAGAGGCCCCTGGGAAAGACGAGGATGCAACCGGTAGACCGTTCACTGGTCAGGCTGGGCGTCTGCTGGATTCCTTGTTGCAGTCCATTGGGGTAGCCAGGGACGAGGTCTACGTGACCAATACGGTTAAGTGCATCGTTGGCTCAACTCCTGTGGGTTTCCCATCTCCCCCTATGGTAGGGTATCGCAGACACTACGAGGGTACCGTCATTAGCATCCAGATGGCCGGAGGCCACGTCCTGACCGTCACACCGAATCACCCAGTACTCACGAGGAGAGGTTGGGTGAGAGCTGAGCTTCTTCACCAGGGAGAAGATGCGATCTATAGCTATAGAGGAGAGAGGTGTCCGCCTGTTCTCCCAAATATAGATAACATGCCATCCACTGCGGAGCAGGTATTCAGATCGCTTCAGCAAGCGAGCAGAACGTGCGGGATTGTTGGTGATCAAGGCGACTTCCACGGCGATGGAGCCAATAGCGAGATCGAGGTTGTAGGGGCCTACTGCCACCTGCTGACTAACCTCGACTCCTCGCATACGAATGAGATGCGCCATCTCGCGGTCACTTCTGCCGGCAAAGGAGAGGCTTATCTGCGCGTTCCTGGCCCTAGACAACGTCCGCTTACTGATAGCCTCATCCGTCCACAGGAGGCGGCCCCCATTCGATATGACACGTGCTGCGCTAGTAAGGCGGACTCTCTGCACGTGAGTCAACTTGGCCCAATAGTCTCGCAAATGATCACGGCCCCGTTGTATACGGAGTCTTTGAGCTTCACAGTAGGTGCGGCGCCTGATCCCAGCTTCAGCCAGCCGCAGACAGATAGTGCTATCATGAACGCCGAGGCTCTTCGCTATCTGCAGAGTGGACTCTCCAGCCTGGTAACGCTGGATAATATTGACAGAATCGAGCGGCATTGGTTTTCTGGGCATGTCTATAATTTCTTCACAGATCAAGGATGGTACATAGCACATTCTATCATAGTCCACAACTGTAGGCCACCGGGCAACAGGACTCCCACGAAAACAGAGGCTGAATTCTGCTCAAACCTCTGGCTAAAGAGGGAGATGGAGGAGGGGAGTGCAGAAGTCGTCGTTGCGTTGGGGGTGACGGCAGCCAGAGCCATGAGAATTCCTGGGAGCATGGAGAACATCCATGGGCGGCCAACACATGACGGCACCAGGGTCATCTTCCCTGTCTATCATCCTGCTGCTGGCCTACACGAGACTTCCCTTCTGAGGACGATACAGGAAGATTTCCGTGGCCTACAGCGTGTGTTGAGGGGAGAGTTCCAGGATACCATCGACATCATCCCACATCCCAGTTACCAGGCTGTGACCACTCCTCAAGAGGTTGAGGACTACTTCCAACGTGGAGAGATCGCTATTGATGTAGAGACCGTTGGAGGAGCACTATGGAGCGTGCAGGCGTCGAAGGAGCCCGGTGATGCAATATTTATTCCAGCCTCAGTTTGGCAAAATGTCAATCTCACCCATTGGGTGGCACCGATTTCCATCCTCCATAATTATCTCTATGACGCCAGGTTCATCAAGGTAGGCCAGTTTGCCGACACGATGGTGGCAGCCTACCTTCTCGGACTCCCCCAAGGACTGAAGGTGCTGGCACGAACAGAAGTCGGTATGGAGATGGCCACCTACAGTGAGGTGACCAGGCCATTCCAAATCCCACTGGCAGTAGAATATCTGGAGAAGGTGGCGGCGAGGACGTGGCCCGATCCACCGGCGGTTGAGGACGCGATCTGGAAGGACGGTGCTGTCACGACCCGAATCCGGCATCGTCAAAATGTGGCCAAGAAGGTTCGACGCATCCTGGCGGACACGGTAGACAAGGGTGTTGACCCATGGGAGAGATGGCAGGGGCTGGACTTGGATGAAAGGATACAGGTTGAGAGGGCTCTGGGGCCGATGCTGGAGGCCGACTTGTCGCAAGTGCCAATCGAGGATGCAGTCACCTATAGCTGTAGGGACGCTGATGCCACTCTGAGGGTGTGGCAGGTGCTGAAGAAGAGGATCAGGGAGATGGGATTAGAGGCTGTATTTTGGGGTATTGACCTGCCCATCCTGCCCATCGTCCTCAACATGATGCAACGAGGGATGGCTGTAGATTTGGACCACCTCCGGTCCCTCACCCACACGTACGCCACAGCCATGGAGGATGCGTTAGGAGACCTCACACAAGCAGTAGGTAGGACTGTCAACCCCTCTAGCAGGCCACAAGTAGCAGAGTTGGTGTATGGGAGATTGGGGTTCTCCCCTACCAGGCTGACCCCAGGAGGAGCCATTTCTACCGATGATGGAGAGCTTAGGAAAATTGACCACCCAGCCGTCAAGGCCATCCTCGGATATCGCCATTACCAGAAACTGGTCAGCACATACACGAAGCCTCTGGTGCAATATGCGGTGGACGATGGGGATGGTCCTCGAATCCACAGCACCATCAAGGTCACGAGGACGGAGACCGGGAGACTGTCCATGGGTGATCCCGTCAATCTCCAGAACATCCCAGCGAGGTCCGCAGAGGGGGCAGCAGTCCGGGATGGCTTCATTGCACCCCACGGCTCCCTGCTGGTGTCGATGGACTACTCCCAGATTGAGATGCGTGTTGCTGCCCACCTCAGCCAATGCAAGAGGATGATCCGGTTGTTCCAGGAGGGCCGGGACATACACACGGAGAACGCAGCAGTTATCTTCGGAGTGCCCGTGAGCGCTGTCACAGACCACCAACGGAGGCCAGCCAAAGACCTGGGCTTCGGCGTCTTGTACGGTATTACCCCTGCTGGACTCCTCCAAGGGTTTGCGGAGAGAAGCATCACCGGATGGGACCTGGCCTGGTGCACACGGTTCATCAAAGAGTATTACCGCCTGCACCCGGAGCTGAGAGACTGGCAGCTTGAGACCATTGCCCTGGCACGAAGGCAGGGGTTCGTACGAGACATGTTCGGGAGGATCAGGTACATCCCTGAGCTGCACGTGCCCCTGGCGAAGATTGCAGCAGCAGGGGAGAGGCAGGCGGTCAACATGCCCATCCAAGCCAGCGCTCAGGGGATTATCAAGATAGCGATGTCTGCCCTGGAGAAAGCGACTCTGAATGGGAGCCGATGTGTACTGCAAGTGCATGACGAGCTGTTGTTTGAGGTGAAGGAGGACACAGTCCCATTGTTCATCGTGGAAGCGAAGAGGACAATGGAAGAGTGTGTCGGCCTGTCTGTACCACTGGTCGTCAACTCAAAACAGGGGTTGAGATGGGGGAGTCTGGTGTAGAGGGTGGAGGTGTGAGCTGGATGGGCTGTGCGTCAAAAAGAGAGGCCTTCTAGCTCATGTGGAGAGGGTGCAAGTGAATAGGAGGCATCTGGAGTGCTCTTAGCAATTTACACCCTGACGACTCTGGGAGTCGTCGGCATTATGGTTGTGATGTTCGTGAGGTATAGCGCCGTCACAAAGGAGATAACGAGCCTTCGACGGAGAATCAAAAAAGTAGAGGATGAAAATTGGGAGCACTGGGGGTAAGGATTGAGGTGGGGCAGATTGGTCTGCGGCCTCAACAGAGCAGGCGTGGCGGTCTGAGAGGCCCCAGAAGGCAGGAGTGTGGCTGAAAACGGCTGTGTGTCAAAACTAGAGTGGCAAGCGGGCTTTCTAGCGACTCGATGAGTTGGAGGAGGAGACGTGGAAGACATAAAACCGGAGGGGACGAAGACGGAGGGGTGGACGCAGGAGCGATGGGCGATGGAGAAGAGGAAGAGGGAAAGAGTGTCCATGGCGTGGTGTAAGCAGGTAGAGGAGGCGTGGAGGGAGTTGGACACTGCATGTAGGGCAACGAGGGCGCCTGGTGTGGAGAGGCGGCAGGTAGAGGCACATGTGGCCTATCAGGCTAAATTGGCAGCGTTGGAGGTAGTGAAGGCCGAGGCTCAGAAGGCGCGGTCGGCATGGCGAGAAGCCGTGGCACAAGAAGAGAAAGCAGGAAGTGGATAATCCGTACAGTGACGATGTGAGATGATAGACTACCCTAGAAGCAGATTATTGAGGTGTGATAAGTGTGGGGTTGGGGCTCCTCACATCATCCGCACAGACGAAAGGGATGGGTGGAGGTGCTATATTTGTGGGTGGAGGAAGTATGACCACCTGGGTGAACGTATGCCCATGGAGCGCAGAAGGAATAGAGATACTAGCTATGAGACCAGTAGTGGGAGTGCGTGGACATGGAGAAAGAACCGAGGGCCTGACTGGCAGTGGAAGAAGTCCAGAGGACATGGATAGCTCAGAACTAATAGGGGATTATATACCTCATGCACGCCGTTGTGTTAAAATTGGGGCATGGGAAAACACTGGGAAGGGATTGCGGACAATCTCGTTGCCAATGCCATGTGGGTTATTGGCGTCCCTGCTGGTTTTGCTATGTGGGCGTTAATCAGTTCAGTGCCCGATGTCGTAGTTGGCCTTGTAGGATTTGGGGCCTTCACTCTTGCCTTGGCTGTTCTCTATCATGTACGTCGATCGTTAGGCTGGCCCTCAAGAGATAGAGATAAAGAACACCATATACCACCAGGGCTTGATTTTTACACGAGCCGGGACGATTTCCTCGACCATATTAAGGGCGGTCTTAGAACGGAACTTGCAGGTGTCGGCTATGCCGACGTTTCTTTTGAAACTGGCACGTTTTACATCCAACTTGATGACCTCCTTAAGAAGAAAATACGTCATCTGGTGCTGGTATGCCCTGAAACTGAATATATTGAACGATGGACTAGTTTTGATGAGACGACCAGGATTGCCAAGGAGCAGATAATCTTGGCTACAAAGCAGGCACAAGCTGCGGGGTCTAAGGTTCGATGGTGTACAGGTCCAATTCTGAACGCTGTGTTTGGAGAACCGGAATCCGATTTGGGGTGGGTGCGAGTGCAGGCTCAAATGCCATATGTGAAAGCTGCAAAATGGCCGAGTTACAGGATCACAAAGAAAGAGAATCCTGATTTCTTTAGGAAGGTAACCGAAGCTTACGAAGCCACATGGAACGCTAGTGACATGGCCCCTACGCAGTGAGTTCCTTGTACGCCAGATTCGCAGCCTTGACCAACTGGCACATGGTATCTCGAAACAAGAAGGGATTATCCCGTTGACTGAATCGCCATTCCAGTTCTTCAACATAGGCTGGAAGGTGCTTAACACTAACCTGGTGATAGGAACCCACGATAGAACGCTTCAAAAGGCTCCAGACGCCTTCAACGGAGTTGGTGTGAACATCGCCACGGACATATTCGTCCAAACTGTGGTTGATCGTCGCATGGCGGGTGTCGGCGTCGCCAAGCCTGTCATAGCCTACCCATTCGTCGGTGTAGATAGCCTCGGTCTCAGGTACGGTATTCTTCACCACGATTTCGTGAAGGACCTTACGGCTCCTGTCCTCAGCGACTTGGAGCCTAACTTCGCCCTGGCGCTGGACTACGCCTACTACGATGGCCTTGTTACCCTTGTAAGCCCGTCCCATCCCATGTGTTTCCCCGCCAACGAAAGTTTCGTCGGCTTCTACGATACCACTGAGAGGCTTGGCATTGGCCTGAGCCTGGGTCATAGCATCTCGAATCCGGTGGCAGAGGTACCAGGCAGTCTTGTAAGAGATGCTCAGTTCTCGCTTGATTTGGTTAGCAGAAACTCCTTTCTTTGATTCCAACATCGTGTAGGTGGCGAGGAGCCACTTCCACAGCGGCAGGTGTGTGTCATGGAAAATAGTGCCAGTCGTCGCCGAGAAGCGGTAGCGGCATGAATTGCAGTCTAGCTGATTGCGGGTCTGAATCCGTGATACGCTGGTGGAACCACACCGGAGACAGGCCATACCGTTCGGCCAACGAAGGTCTTCCAGGTAGGCTCGGCAGGCGTCTTCGCTGTGGAACTGGTCAACCAGCTTCACCAGGTTCATATCGTACTTGGTGGCGGGCTTCTGTTTCCGTGGGTTCCGTCCAATCGTTACCATCGGGGGTCTCCTATGCCTAAGAAGAAAGTTCCTATTACCGAGTTACCGGACAAGGAAGCGATTCGTAAACTCTTTCCGAAGAAGGTAGTTGACCATATTGAGAAACTTGCCCAGTCAGAGGATACGCCGAAAGCCAAGCCCGATAAATCACACCAATAGGATATCATATCTAGGGCCATGCGTCAAGTACATAATCCCCAACTAATATTCATGTGTAAGGTGCCTGGACGACAACGCCGAGTGCTAACCAAGCTGCGGGCGTATCTAGAGGGCCACAGTAGGGAGTCGGGGGTACATGTCTTCGAGGCCTGGGTCATGCGGCGGGAGGACAGCCCATATGGCGACGACCAACCCACCCTACAGGTATTCGTGGATTTAGGGATGGAAGCATCACTCCAGTTCTGGGATAAGATAGACTATGATGCCCTCCTGTCTACTCTTTCCTGGCTCGAACGGAGGACGTGGCGACATTGCGGCGTCTCCCTTGAAATAGTGGGACTACCAGATGTTCCATAGACCAGCCCCCACGCCTAGGAGTGCGCCACGTCCACAGCACCGCAAGCTGATTCTAGTGTGGTGCATTGGGTGTGGGCAGGGAAGACTAGTGCAGTGGAGGGGGTGGATACCACGACCCTCCTACTGTCGGACGTGTCATCTCCAGAGAGCTAGAGACGGATTCCTGTTCCAGGCTTAAAGAGGGCACACATCACACTTGGCATGACCACCAAAGCGATAGATAGCATGGTCAGTCGTATTGGAACACACCACGTCGGAAGCCCAGGGGAGACTAGAAAACCAAGCAGGAATATGCTATCATATAATAGTAAACCGCCGCCGTAGCTGGTGATGGAGTCTGCCTACGCTGGCCACGTAGGTGCGCCAGAATCCATAGGCCTGCTACCCGCCACGGCGGCGGCTTCTGCTACAGTCCTGATTGCTGCTGCTGTGAGTTGACCTCCTTGATCCCGTCCGCTATGCTTTTGGCGATGTTCCCCTTGACACACGTAATCATCTGTGCTAGTATGGAGCCATCAAGAAAGAGGTTTGGCTCCATGGAAAAGTATACCACCAAAGACTTTGACCGGGACTTCCCCACAGACGACGCCTGCCTAGAGTGGCTTTTCACGCACCGTTGGCCGGATGGTGCCATCTGCGAGAAGTGCCAGCAGATTACCCCTCATTACCGGATTACCGGACGCCCATGCTATTCCTGTGACCGCTGCGGGAACCATGTCTACCCAATGGCGGGAACTATCTTCGAGGGAACTCGCTTCTCGCATCTCCGCCTGTGGTTCAAGGCCGTTGCATACATGGCTGTCACCCGCTGCGGCATATCTTCTCGTCAACTGAGCCGAGATATTGGGGTGACTGTCAAAACGGGCTGGCGGATGTTCCATCAGATTAGAAAGGTTCTGGCTGATGCTGATGCTATTCTCAGCGGGGATGTTGAGGTTGATGAAACCTACATCGGTGGGAAGCGCCCAGGCAAGCGTGGCCGTGGAGCTGAGGGTAAATCCATTGTGATGGGTATGGTAGAGCGTGGTGGGAAGGCCAAAGCCAAGGTGGTGCCAGACGTAAAGGCTAGGACGTTGGTGCCTGAGATTCAATCCACCGTGCCTGTCGGGTATGCAGTAATCACCGATGACCTGCCTAGCTATCGGAGATTAACCGTATTGGGCTACAGACACGATGTAGTACCCCACTCTCAGAAGGTATACGTTCTAGGTAAGGACATCCACACCAACAACGTAGAGGGATTCTGGAGCCAGCTTAAGCGGTCGATTGATGGGACTTACCACCACGTCGCACCCCAGCACCTACAGAAATACGTTGACGAGTACAGCTTCCGGTATAGTCACCGGAAGGATGAACAGGCTATGTTTCAGACGATGATGGAGCAGGTGATTCATCACTCGTCTTAGGCTTTCCCTTCGCTACCTTCTCTAGAGCCTGGAATACATCGTTGCGAATAGCTCCAGGCTCATGTTCTTCCAGCTTTTTAGGTTGGGGTTTCTCACGTTTTGGCATGCTCACCTACCGCATGTTGTGTTTGTGTTGCGTTCCGTGGTAGATTAAATGCTAAAGGGCGTCGGCCTTGCGGGGCACCGGCCTTAAATCCCAACAGGTGTATCACCACCTGCTAGGGCCGATTGCGACGACGCCCTTCTCTTGGAAGCCCCTGTAGCTCAATGGATAGAGCAACCTATTTGCCGTAGGGTCGGTTGGCGGTTCGAGCCCGCCCAGGGGCATACCACTTTTGAGGAGCTGGCTATCCGGTGTTACCCGGAAGAGCCCAGGGGCTCTTGTCGCCAACTATACTCCAAGCAGCCATAGCATACCATATTGGACGACCAGCGTCAAGGGGTTCTTGGCTATCAGTATCTCGGCGTTTCTGCTTCTTAGAGGGCTTTGGCCTTGTTACCACTCGACGGGCAAGTTGTGTGCTAGAATGAGTGAGCCTCGGAATCATGCGGTCTTGCCTAGTAGCGACTACCGTTGGACCTGCTCAACCACCAGACAAGGGGCTGGCAATCCTCCGAGGCTTCATTTATGATTCTACCACACCACTACTATTTGTGCAGGACGCCTACTTTTTGTGCAAGTGGCACTTCTTGTGCAAAGCCGCCTCAGCCTATGTAGGGGGAGGAGTTGGATGGCATTTAATCGCTCTATGTTCTCCAGCTTATCCGGGGATTGGGCAACTCCTGCTGCCCTGTTCCTGGAACTCGACAAAGAATTCCATTTTACTCTGGATGCCTGTGCAGCTCCAATAATGCAAAGGTAGCCAACTATTGCTCTGTTGATGGACTCACCCGCCCGTGGATCGGGAGTGTCTGGTGCAATCCCCCTTATGGGAGAGCAGTTGGCCAATGGATCAGGAAAGGCCGGGAGTCCGCAGAAGCGGGGGCCCTGGTAGTGATGCTCCTACCATCCAGGACCGACACCAGATGGTGGCATGAGGACGTTATGCAATCCCAGGATATCAGGTTCTTACGAGGTAGACTCAGGTTTGGTGGAGCAAAAACCGGAGCGCCATTCCCGTCCGTTGTGGTAGTTTTTCGGTCTCCTGCAGACATACTACCTGGTCCATACGTGGCTGAAGATCACACGGGTGGGAGTTGACACGAGACCGCCACTGAGCCCTCGTCAGCGTTGAGCAGGTGGCCGGTCAAGCAGCTTCCCTACTCCGGCTTCAATGCGCTGGAATGACATAAGAAAGGTCTCTCTCGTAGCAACCAGGGCATCATTGTAGCGGAGAAAGGCCGTGTGGGACGCCACCAGCATCTGTGTCATCTCCTTGATGCTAACCTCTAGCCTGCCCAGAGCTGCTACCACCTCAGGCGAAACAGGATTATTCAGATGATTGGGATGCAGACGCCCATTACCGATCTGCCGATACATCCAGACACCAAAGCCCGCAGCCGCCGTAGAGAGGGCAAGAAGCAGGCTGACAATGGCTGCTTCCATTAGCCTATTCCAGGCGTGGTTGGAGGCGTAGGAGGTGTCTGCGCCGACGCTAATCTCTGCAATAGCTCCGCCACCACTTTAATCACCCTGGGCACAATCTCCAACTTCAAGGCGTTGCCTAGTCTGCTCTGACGAACAAAGCTGTGGGATGCCAACGCCGCTAGAGCCGTGACCGCACCCCCTTCGGTACCCTGAACCGCAACTCCGGTACCATATCCACCTATAAGCGGTAGCAGCAGAGTCACCCATGACACCCACTTGTCCCCCTTCAGCATCTGGGCTCCAGCCATGATCCCGATACCTATGACAACTTGGATAATCAGGTCTGTATTCGACATATGGTCCTCCTTGGTGTATAATAGGCCAATTCTACCATAGCAGGAAAGGGGCAAACGGCATGATGCAGCCGATGAATGGGACGCCACCTCCACTGACCGCCTTTTTCGATGGGTTCAATATCGATGTTGGCTCCTGGGGTGTGCGTCTCAGGTTTATGCTGACTGACAGTGCTGGGCAGAGCCGGCTTGTTGGTGATGTCACTACGTCTATGGAGCACCTCAAAGTGATTACTTTCTTGCTGTGCCGGAACATCCTGGTCTATGAGAAGGTGGCGGAGTTGGAGGTTAAAGTGCCCAGGAAAGTCCTGGAGCAGGTGCTGAAGGGGGTACCAGAGGCAGAGTGGCAGAACTTCTGGTATGGGTGGAAGCATGGCCAGCCCTTCGGGGGCGGCGCCATAAAGGATATGCCGACTCCGGTTCCAACGCCTGCTCCGGTTCCTGCTGCTACACCGCCATCTGTGCCCGCCGAGCCCGCATTCCCATTCACTCTTAAGGCCGATACCTAGCCTGATACGCACAGGTCACTTCTTCTCCAGTTGCCCTAACCGTGTCAAGAGAACAGACAGTTGGCTGGGAGCACGATCGGGTTGTAGCTCCAACACATCCCGTCCTGCGTCATACCGTGTCTCCAGGATGTAGAAGGTTCTCACATCATCCAGCGTTGATGTAGGCTGGGTGTAGGGGCTCAGGTCCTTGATGCGGCACGTCTGGCCAGCTCTGACCCACCACTTGGGACGCAGGAATAGGTTGCCTGACCTCGTTGCTGGCTGATTGCCAGTGGCCAGCACAGTCCTGGTGTCCCAGACCTCACCTTTCACCACAAACTCCTGATCTTGCCTGGGCTGTTTCCTTTCAGTTAGAGCCAGGTCCCTGGCGGCATTGGCTGCCGCATTAGGGAGACCTGTAGGCAGATTCAGAATGATCTCCCTCTTGGGATACAGTCGCTGACTTTCTGCATCGCTGGTTGTGGTGCCAATAGTGTTGCCAATCTGGGGGATGATTGTGTTGCGCAGATGCTTGCCGTCCTGGACGAGTTGTAGGGATTCAATGCCATCAAGGGAGAATATCCAGTCCAGATTGGTGCCACTACGTTTCTTCCACGCCGGCACACGGTTCCCCCATACGGCGAAATAGTAGATTGCATTGGCGTCACCCGTGTCTGCCTGAATAGGCGCCAATTTATCGACGATGATGTCCATGGGGTATGCCCTGGTGTCCAGATTAATGCCGGTGATGTCCCTGTCATTGATGTCGATGTTGGCAGTGCCGTTGATATCGGGGGATGCAATAGTGATCAACTCACGAATAATGTCGCTGACGTAGAAGGGGCCTCCAGTCTTCCAGTCCGTAGTTGCGGTGCCGTTGACGGTGCCACTGCCTAGATAGAGCAGGTCTCGCATAGACGACCAGTAGCCGGCGGCAGCGATATTCAGGCCAATGAAGCTGCTGTCTACTCGCAATCCGATGTCAAGGATGCGTCCTTGCCAGACCAGCTCTGTGCTGTCACGAACTTCCAGATGGGCAAAATGGAGGCCTTTGCTGGTATCCCGATTCAGATAGTTCCAGGCCATGGGAAGGGTGGTGGGGATGGATACATGGCAGTCTTTGAAGCCCCCATGCAGGCTGGTAGAGAAAAGCAGATCGGTCCATCGGTTGGAGACGTCGTCCTCCAGTAGAGTGCGATTGTAATCCTGATAGATTCGGACTCCGAGGGTGCCTGTACTCATCGTCTATCCTTGCCTATGTCCCAACATGCAGAAACCGTGACACATAGGTGATCTTGACTGCAAAACCAGTACCGATATCCGTACCGGTGGGATCGCCCAGGATATAGTACCGGCTGCCTTTGGGATGGGCCTTCGGTGGATCACCCTGCTGATTCGCCGGGAATGATTGCACTTTATCGGCTGTATTGAGGAGCCATAATGCACGAGGATTCGATCTGGAGTCCACCAGCACTACATCAGCATTGCCAGTCTTGCTCACATAGCCAGCCCCCATATCCATCGGCATGAGGTGGATATAATCAACAATCAGGCGACCAGTTGTCCCTACCACGGTTGATTCCATATAGTAGGCTAATCGGAGTGTGAGGCTGCCAATTGTCCCGCCAATCGGAGTAGTCACGGGCGGGATGCTGAACACACCCAGGTCATAGTAGGTATAGGTGCCGGAACCCACCTTTACATAATGGGCCGTGGCAGACGGTAACCTGGATGCGCTGCCATAGACCCAACCCACGCCCAGGCGCATCGTCCCGGTGCCGGTCATGCCGACACGTGCCAGGACTTTGTACTGTCCAATGGATGGAGTAGTGATGTTATAGGTGGATGTGGTCGGGGATGCGGCTGAGCCGACTGCATCAAAGGCGGTACTGAGACCTACGGAGCCGTTGCTCTCGTGAGTTCCCCAGATATTGATGGTTGAAGTCCATCCAGCGCCGGTGAAGGATTCACCCTCTGCAATGAGACTCCCATCCCGCATTCTGCCAGCGTGCCTGGCTCCGATCCACATATCGGTCATCGCTTCGGTCTCTGCTACCCTGATCTGAGCAGCAGCGGGGACATCGCCAGGAACATCATATATGTCCACATAGTTCGTATGAACCTGGGAGGCATTATCAAAATGGTTGCCAATGTCCCGGCCTGAGACAAAAGCATTAGGGACAGTCGCAGATTTAACCACCAAAATACCATCGAACTGAGCAGTCCCAGTCCCCGATGATGTGCTGAAGATACCAATGTGGCAGTAAACGGTCCCTGTATCGGTGGTGCAGACCTGGCCCGTGATCTTGGCCTGGACAAATGCTGTCCCGACTGTAGACACAACTGCTGTCCCAATCGTGCCCAGGAGAACGCCAGCCGTCGAATAGGCCAGAAGACGCATCCGAGCATCCAGAGTACCCGATAATGCCTGGGGCCGTATCCAAACCGATGCACTGATATTGTCACCACCAGTAAAGGCTGTAGTGAGGGCCTGATACATCCAGTTATGCTCAGTGCCAGCAGAGCGGGTGATGCCAAGGGAGGCAGTGCCGTATTTGGATTGGGCTGTTGTCCAGGCAGCCGTTCCGGTACCAAGGTCCGCGGTCCAGTTTGCAGTTCCAGTCCCAATCTCGAATGATGGATTGGCAATATAGTTCTCTACGCTTTCAGCAGTGCCGACGGCAAATGGCTCGCACAGTAGCTCCATCCTTGCCGCTCGTATCCGTGTTCCGATCAACAAGTAGGGGCTGTGGAGATTACGGGTGAGGTCGAAGGCGCCTGTGAGAACATTGAAATAGACTGGGGATGTGGCTCCTTCCCACTGATATTGGAGCTGGACTTGTGTCCCAAACCCCTGAACATGGAACTCCTCAGCCTTACGCAGAATATCCCATATAGTGCCCACCAGGGAGCCCAACGCCGAGCCCGCGGTCGCCTTCAAGCCAAGACTGATGGAGACTGTACGATTGCCGTAACTCTGCAGGACTATATCCTCTCCGTGACGCAGGAGACTCGGCCCAGTCAGACTCTGATTGCGGTCTGGAGGAGGAGCATAGAGGCCATCTAGGTTCAGAAAGGTGGCGGTGCCATCGTTGAGGTCGACCGTGGTTGTGCCATCCGTGAGTTTAACTGTCCATGCCATATCAGAAGCCCCTGACCTGTTCCTCGAACTGTGCTAAACGGCCAGTGACGGAGGACAGGACGCGTCCATCCACGACTAGATTTATAGTGATAGTCTTGTTGCTGTCTCCACGCCCAGGAGCATTCGATATGGGCGTGACGGATGCGCCCCTAGGCAATGCCACTACCTCTGGCCCACGTTCCCCCACCAGAGCCATCCCTGTCCTCTGCATCGTCCCGCCAAACTGAAATGTGGGGATGGAGGCGGCGCCTGCGCCTGTGCCGGACGCAGACAAGCCTGGTACACTGCCAATAATGCCCTTGATGATATCCCATGCCTTCTGAAGGAAGTCGACCAGGCCGCCGAAGGTGTCTTTGATCGGTTTGGCCAGAGCCGTAAATGCACCAGCTAGTTTCCCTAATAAACCGTCGTCGCCAAGGAATCCTCCGATGGAGGCCGCTATTGTCTTCAACGGCTCAATCACCGCCTCCACAACACCCTTTATAGATGCAGCTACATCCTCTGCAATGTCCCATGCAGTCTTGAAGGGCGCAAGGGCGTCATCGATAAAGGGCTTGAGGGCTTTATCCCAAACAGCGCCCAGAGCCGTCTTCAGCTTCCCTATCAGGTCGGGGATGTACACACCAGTGACATCAGCCACGATATCCCACGCAGCCTTGAATGGCCCCAGCTGGTCTTTGATGAAGGTTCCGAGTACTTTGGCCACGTCGAGTAGTGCAGAACCGACACTCTTCGCCATGTCCACAATGAAGCCGCCAACCGCTTCCCCCATGTTCCACGCATTCTTGAACATGAAAAGAGCCCCTTCTGTGAAAAAGGCTGTAAGGGGAACTACCAGATCACCTAGTTTCGTTGAGACAGTTTTAGCAAGAGTGGCTATGTGGCCACCAACAGCCTCGGTAATGTCCCAGGCTCCTGTAAAAAGGAAGAGCGCACCCGTTGCAGCGAAGGTAGCCAGGTCTTTCCCAATATCGCCCAAGCCTGTTGCTACCGATTTCAGGAGACTGGCCAAATGACCACTAACATCCTTCGTGATGTCCCAGGCTCCTGTAAAGAGGAACAGCCCCCCCGTAGCGACGAATCCGGCCAGCTCCTTCGCAATATCCGCCAGACCGCTGATAACCGTCTTCAGGAAGCCGCCCAGATGTCCGGCAACAGTCTGCGCAACATTCCAGGCATCGACAAAAGATTTCAAAGTGTCCACGAGGAAACCGCCCAGTTTTCTGGCCATTGCGCCCAACGCTGAGATAACCGCAGCCCCTACATCGTTCAAATATCCTCGAATTGATTTCACTATATTCCACGCACTCACAAAGATGCCCAGGGCTTTTTTGATATGGTCGAAATGTGTAATAAGGGCTATAAGTAGTGCAGGCAAGGGGCCGAGAACAGACGAAATGAGAATAAACCCAATCACCGATAATGTGGTTTGAAGCCATTCGGGGAATGCTCCCCATATCCTCTTGATGCTGCCTGCACTCACGTCCACAATCCTGCCCATACCTTCCCAGATTTCCTTCCATCTGGAGGCTAGCAAGATAATCCATCCCAGTGGACCCATCAAGGACAACACCAGTAGACCCCATTTGGAGTGAATGAAATTGACTGCCTTCTCAACAACATTCATGATGAAGCTGAACGTGGCGTGGAAGATGGTTTTGAGGGTGGCCAGAATAGTGCCCCAATTCTTCCAAATGACGATTCCAGCAGCAATGGCCAGACTTATGGCAATGATGATAGGCAGCAAAGGCAGGAGTAGAGGAAGCAGCACACCCATGCCCCCCGTTATCAATGCGAAACCAGCCGCCATAGCAGGCAGCATACTGATGAAGACAAGGACCGCTCCACTGATTGTTGCCATGACCGATGCCACAACTGCGACTGCAGCAATGGCTGCAATGACCTTCTGGATGGGCCCGGGGAGACGTAGGAAAGCATTGGCGATTGTTGTAGTGGCCACTGACAAGATACGGATAATAGGAAGAAGCCCTTTCCCGATACTTTCCGCCATCTCGCCAAGAGCCAGCTTCAGCTCCATGATTGGAGTCTTCGCAGCCTCGGCTCTTCCTCCGTACTGAGCCAGGATAGCTGCGAAAATTTCGGATTGGGTTGTACCTTCACGGATGGAGACATCGAATCGGTCTAATGCGCCCTGACTACCCATTAATGCTTTGCCGATTGCTCGAGCCGCTGTTTCCACATCAGTGCCCTTTGCGGCGGCGAGGTCAAGAGCCAGTGGTAGAGCCTGCAGAGCCGTATCAAAATCACCCGTAATAGCCACCAGGCTAGCAAGGGCAGATCGTTGTGCTTCGTCTGCAACGCCGGTCTTCTTCATGAGAGCATTGGTAACGGCGTCAATTCGACCTTGCACACCAGCATATGAGACACCGACATTGCCAAGAGCGTTACGGAGAATATTGAGGCTAGTCTCTGAATCCTGGGCTGCCTTGGCCATCTTGATACCGAGCGCGGAGCCAATAGCTCCGAAGGCCGCTAATGCGATACCTGATGACCTCAGCCGGGCCTTTGACGCTTCTAGGCGGCCCAGGAATCCACCAAAGGTAGCAGAAGTCTGATCGACTGCATCGATGACGACACGAAGTCTCGCATCAGCCATGCTACATGCCCTCTAAGCCTTCAAATTTCGACGCACAGCCTCTATGTCTGGCATCTTGGTGTTCTTACCGCTGACTCATGGGAGACTGGCTTTTCTGGTACGCAGCGTCGCTGTTCATTAACAGCAGCATACAACGGACAAGCCAATCTGGAGTGTCTAGATACTGCTGCCATGTCCACCCAGTCTTCAACAAGAATGCTGCATCAGCCAACTCACCCGACACCGATCCTTCACCGCTGGCCCACAATGCAGCATCCAGTGTTAGTTTTTTAGGGATTCATCCGTTATCACATACAACTCATGCATCCTGGCCAATACCTGGTTTGTGTGACGCTCCCACCTAGCTGCAATGGTCTCCGCTGCTATTTGGTCTGGGAAACTCCAGCCTACGGTCGCACACAGGAGCAGCATATCGTCTTCATCTGGGTTGCCGGGTGCGGCGCCATTCGTGGGAGTCCCTGCCAAGGCACGAAGCTGGTCAGTCGTAATATCCATTGCTTTGATACGAGCCACAAAGCTGAATGCCTGCTCCTGGACATGGGTATCAATCTTCCTGCGGTCTCCACGGGTGAGATAGCTTTTAATATCCCACCACGCACCATCGGGCAATTCAACACGAATAGTCTCCATGATGATTCTCCCCCTTTAGTTCGTTCCCAAGGTCATGCTCCCATCCTTCTTCATCAGCACCTCCCAGTTAACTCTGCCCTTCACTTCGCCGCTCACGAAGTAATGCATGACATACATTTCAGCGCTTATTTTTCTGGCGCCCGCGGCAGTACCGGCGGGGTTGTACTCGAAGGATAGAATCGTCCCTTGAGCCGTGGATAATATCTTGTCAGGGCCATCCGTGGCATCGTCAAAGGCGCCGGACAACGTGACCTCATTGGCTTCCTCAATGCCGCCCGTCGTCTTTTCCGCTGTATCGACAAAATGGGTCATGTCAAGAGGTACGACACTCTTACCCCAGCTCGTGATGGTGTCCACATAAGCTGTGATATTTACCAGTGTCCCTCCTGCTGATGCATCAAGTCTCAATACTGAATTTCCAGAAACCTTGAACTTTGCCATTAGATCACCTCCTCAATAATTTTTCGATCTAGCAAATCCTGAATAGGCAGTTTGCTATAACACAACGTCGTATCCAGAATGTCACCAGGCTCCCATGTCACATCTTTAGTCGGCATCCGCACCCCCGATTTGTTCAATGGATTATATTCAATACGAGCCAGCACTCTATATTGCGTCATGGGTTCACTCGACGGAGAACAATAACCACAGTGGAAGTTCCAGACCCCGTCGCCCCAGTCCCATAGACAACCCTGGCCCTGGTATAACGACGGATGCTGCCCGTGTAGGTTGCAACGAAAGACCGTGTTCCTGTCATCGTTGCATCGACATCGGCGGCAGTAATCTGTGCAAACGTTGTACCATCGGCACTATCCCACAGCTGAAGGAATTCTGTTGTCCCAGACAATGCTATACAATGGGCATAGAGGAGAGACGTACCACTAGTTCCTGCCGTATGATCAATGCTTCCAGATGTCCCTACACTTCCTGTCGTCGTGAATTTGCCAAAATGGCGTCCCACATCCCACTTCTGGTCTGGCTTGAATATAGACTCCGCCTTGACCAACTCCCCGACTTTACCTACAGCTTTAGCGCCGGAGACAAGGACTGTCCCCACATAAGCCCTATCCCCAGTCGCTGTACCAATATGGAAACTCAACACGTCACCCTGTGTGCCGACTAATGTTCCTAGCATTGCATCGAAGCCGCCCGCGCCATCTTCGAACCATCCTGACCAGGTGACGCTGTCCCGCCGGATATCAGCAGTGATTGTCTCAGCCTTATCCCCAAAGGATGTCTTGTCCAGAGACGGTGTCTCTAGTGCCAACTGGAGCGAAGTAGTGCTGGTGCCAAGGTCAAAACCCCCTACATATACTCTTAGGGCATCACTCCATAGTTTGACCACGAGACCACCTCCCCTCAATCGCTTTTTTCATATCATTCAGCAGAGAACGGATAGTCGACATGCTGGCGGAGAGCGCTGGCCTCATAAAAGGATGAGGCCGAGTCCCACGCGCCGCTATCGCACGAGCCAGGACAAAGGCACTGGGGAAGCCGTGGCGTCTGGACCATGGCTGCAATGCGCCAACGGGCGGCCAGTGAGGACGTGTCCCTTCTTCCACAAACAGCGCATACCCCACGGTAGGGCTGATGGTGGCCTGGAGTGGTCGCACCACGGCTATGATTGAGGCACGCATCCTCCCCGTGTCAACCGGAGCCCGAATCATCCCTTCACGCTGCACTGTATGACCAGCAGCAGTCAAGAATGTACGTAGTGGGCCTTTGATGAAACGGGGGTCTGTCATTGCCTGACTAATCAGATCATCCCCCTGCAATGAATATGTGATCTCCATCACATAACCTTCCTATGTCCCTGCAGCGACATCCATCGTGTTCTTCGTGCCAACCAATCGATGGTGCCAAAGTACATGACCATCGCCTCCCCAACCTTGAACATCTGGGTGGAACCAAGCGCATGGTCATAGCTGCCGATGTATAATGCCTCATCTTCCATTGGCATGATAATAGGGTCATGGGTTGTCATCATGCGACGCTCTTGACGACTTTAAGCACCACGTCAAAGCCGAAATAGAACCCTCCCCCAAACCATTGTCGGCGCCCTATGTTCTCCACCATTGACACCATGGAATCATCGACCTTGCCATTTAAAGTCTTATTATCCTTGAGGGCCTTAATAATGCTTCTGTTGGCTGTAGTCGGGTCAATCATGTCGAACAATTGTGTCCAGCCACTGGGACTATCCGCCGACGAGACCAGCACCGTGAGTCGAAAATCTGCCTCGAAACTATTACCCCCGAAGGCGATAGTGGGGTCCATCGGTTCAGGTGTAATCAGGACAGCAGGGAAGTGATTGACACTCTCTGGCGGGTGTTCCATCACCTTCAGATTAGTCACGTTCGCTTCCAGCTTATTCTTGATGCCGCCGAAGATATCGCTGTAGTTGCTCAATGCAGTCTCCGGTATGGGGTTAACAGCTCTTTCACATCTGGGTCAAGACCGCCACTCCACGTCTGCATGATCCCAGTATCCGGGTACCCGAGCTGATTAGCAAACCCACTCTCCCTACGTTTCCATAAACGGCTGGATTGAATCATCACAGCTTCAGCTATTGGACCAGGGTATAAGAAGTAGTCGATGCCGGCAGTGGTTGCATGAGTCCCTGAAGCAGCGCCATTCACGCCACGGAGCACGGTCAACGCAGTCCCAGCAGCACCCGTGGATTCCACGTAGATTTGCTCACTGTCAATAAAAATGGTCATGCCAGGTTCAATACCCGCCGTATTTACATTGACCGTCGTGGCTGTGGAACCGAGGGAACCACTGGTATCCACGCCTGTATCCTTGACCGTGCGGTTCCACCCGAAGGTGCCAACAATCTGGTATCGTTTCAATCCGTCCAGGAAGATATCCTGTGTGCCTTCACTTTTGGGATTGACCATCAAATATGTATATGGTCTGCCCCAGTCCTCGGTTGGCTCAGCGTTGTGGGGCAGAAGCATATAGTCTTTAGCATCCCAGGTGGTATCAAAGGTGCCGTCCTGGTCCGAATCCTCCTTGAGGGATGTGACTGCAATCAGGTCATTCACAAGGAGCAGTGTTGAGTCGTCGCCATTGAAAGTACGAGTAGCTGTGATAGGCTGGAAAATGCGACTGGTGTGACGGTCTACCTGAGTGGAGATATTTTCGATCAATAAGCGTAGACGTGTGTCATACGCTGTACCATCTATATTAAGGGCTCCGGTGCCCTTGAGCGTGGTGGATGTAATGTATGCGTGAGGCAACTAACCAACCGCCGATATCCATATACGTCCTGAAAAACTAGGAGATGTACCAGCGATGATGCGGCGGACCCGTAGAGCATCACCCCACCCCAAATTCCGGAGAGTGCCTGCACCAGCAGTGGTATCCACATTAGTCACTTCGGTGTTGGCTAGACGGCGAGTCAGATGGAGCGCGACCTGGTCAATCGTGGTGATCTGGGTAGTTTTGGCAAGATTGACCCAACCAGTACCGTCATACTGGGTGTCAAGCAGAAGGTCAAGAGTAGGTGTGGTGCCATCAGCAAGGGTGACATCAATGAGAATATCCATCTCAGTGAAAGCGCCCAGTCCTGTCAGACTGGTGCCAGTCCCGTTAGCCGATGCTGTAGTGAACCCGTCAAGCTGACGAGCCTCAACGTGAGGCTTGCTGTAGCCTCGTTCGTCGAGCCACATAACAACAGTCTGTGCACCACTGACTGCAGTGGGGGCAGCTACAAACTTTCCGCCTATCAGGATGACATGGGGAGTGCCGTCCGCAGCAGCTCCATGCGTCCCACGCACGAGGTTGATTACATGTTGTGTGCTGAGCTGCTCAGCAGCAGTACCCATCTACTTCTTACCCCACCCAGGTTTTGGCTTTCGGTTGTCTTTGGGCTTTCGAGGTTTGTTCGGCATTATTGTTTACTCCTCTTCCTGGATCGCATCTGCCGGTTAGCTGGTGGCAGAACCATTTCAGTGTCCTTATATGGCGTTGGCACAGGCAAAAGCTCTACGGATGGAGCAGTATAACACCGTGAACATCGATGATTCTCAGCAGTTTCCCCACTAGCAAGCAAACAAAACTTGGTCGGGTGTGCTTCCGCCACCACGCCCGCTACATCATCCGGTACGTCCTGTATCTGCCCAGGCATGAATTGATAATCTACGTGGCGAGCATAATCCGTATACAAATGCTCGCCACGTACAAGAAGGCGCATCCTCTTACCTGTTATCTATGAAGTAGGTGATGAAGACATCACCCTTCGCCGTGGATGCCGTCTCCGCAGTCTTGGATACAATCGAGTTATTGGTTCCAGTACCACCGGGGCCGAGAAAGAGTATCTCAGCCTTGCCTCCGGACCCGGCACCCTCAGTGCCAGTGCGACCGCGAACTGATCGGAGCGCTAGATTGATGCTGGTGTTCATGGTGCCCGCCTGAAAAATGTCGTTGGCCGAGCCAGTACCATCACTCTGAACACCCATATCGAAGGTGCCGGTGCCCGTGGTGTAGAAGTGGACAGCTACATCCATGACGCCAATGGTGTATCGTTCAGGGTTAATCCATGCCAGGAACCCTGCATTACCAGTACCCCCAGCAGTGCTGAGAGGCACTTTGACTGTCATGATCGGCACCACAACAGCATTAGCGGAGCCAGCTGTCCCCGCCGGCTGAGAGAAATGGACAGTTTGGGGTGTCGGATCGGTGCGTTTAAGCGGTTCAGCCATGTTTATCCTCCTTTAGGTGACGCTGCTAATGTCATACTGGATGGCGGTGTGCTTGGCGCTGGATCGAGTGCCGGTGCGTTCCGTAAAAGCGATCCGGAAGCTGACGTAAAGAACAGTTTGGGATTTGCCCACTTCTCTATCAGCCTCAAAGGTGATCTGGCGTCGGAATCCAGTCCTCCACTGAGTGACGTTGACGGTGAGAACACGGCCTGTACTATTACCACCCGAATCCGTGACCTTACCATCTGCATCTGCTAGTTTCATTTGCTCGGAGACGATATAGGGAACCCCATAGACGCTGGCCAACTCACCGCTGGAGATGGTGGCACGAGGCCCAAACTTATCGACGGTCTCCACCTCGTCAATCGTCAGCGCCTTCACGTATGTGTTGATGTCAGAGATGTGGACCACGTCGCCACGTCGCCCTGGGATGGCATGGCGAGCTAGCTTGACGAGGTTCAGGTTGTACAAAGCTGCAGTGATGGTGCTGGAGTGGGCTGTCCTCTGCGCAGTGTTGTCAATGATGGGAAGGTGAATCAAGCCATCGAACCCCAGGAGCCAGTGAGCCTTCCCCGCAGTAGACTTGGCAATCGTGGCGCCATCGGAGTTGACACCATTGGTCGCTGTGGTGTCGCCATTCAACAGAACGTCGTCAATCACCTCAGCGGCATTCATAGCCAATTGACGGCGTAACTCTGGCACCAGGGCGACAATGGAGTCCTCATCCAGGGTATCGGAGAATGGAATCCCAGCTTTTAGTTCGTAGGCAGTCAGGGTCGCTTTCGCTGTAGCAACAGTGGTAGTAGTGCCTTGCTCGTTCTCCGCCGTCGGGTACCAGTTGACATCGCCAAACTGGGCAGGAATGTCAAAGGGGTTGGTTGGCATGGGGAACTGAGTGAACAAGGGCAGGACTTTAGTTTCTAGGTTCACATCCATCCACAGCTCAGCAGCCTCCATGGTGGGCACCAACTCATCCCCGGAACCAGCGGTGGCAGAGTCCAGGGCTTTCCGCCATTGCTGGAACATCTGACTTCTCCAGCCAACCAGGCTGTCCCTGAATTTGGCCGCGCCAGCAGTGGGGTAACCAATCATGGTCTCTTTGGCTTTGAGGGCCCGTTCTTCCCATGCAAAGAACGCATCATGCGTAAGGGCATCACGGATGCTCTTCTTGGCTTCCGCCAACTCCTGTAGAGCCTCTGGCCTCACCAGATTAGGCCTGGGACCGACCCGGGCCTGCATCAGGTTCTGGACAATCGCTAGTTCCATCAAGTCCAGCCCGGCATACTTGCCCTCCGTTACGATAAAACGTCCGTCGTTCGAGAGCCTGGACAGTTTGCTACGACGCCATTCGTCCAAATCCTTACGTGCCTTTTCGACGAACTCGATGCAGCGTTTGAGTTCTTCCTTGAGTGGGTTGATACCTAGATCGACCCGTTCAGCGAGCCAGGACTTCGTTTTCGCCAATTCCTCAATGTAAGTATCCACTGGGGTTGTCATTATTGTGCCTCCGTTCTGAACTTACGCAGTATGCTGCTTAGCTGGGTTTCCAGCGCCTCGGCGATTGGTGCTTCCCCTGTATGGGCGATCGACGTAATGCTTGACGATGTGACTGTCGTGTGTGGAACATTAATAATCTCTGGTACAACCATATGGAATGATCGCTCACCCAATACCTTACGAACCGCCATGGGATGCATTGGCACCGCCACCATGGATATCTCTACCAGCTCCTGCTTGGTGAATTCGTAGCCCCCCTCGCTGGCCTCATTGCGATGGAACTCCAATGGCCGGAACCCGACACTTTGTGCACTCATAAAACCACGTTGATACTTCCCGGCTATCAAAGCAGCAAACGGGTCTTGGGCGTCAAATTGCACCATATCCAGCAGCTTATCGCCCTCGATCCAAACCTTCACCACCTTGCCTATTGGTGGAATCCCGTGGTCGTGACCGAACATCAGCACTGGATTCTTAGTAAAGCTATCTAACTGCCACCCACTGGCATGGATGATGTCACCGATTCTATCAGGTGTCGATTCGGATGCCACAAACACCATTGTACTGAGATCAGTGTTATCATCTTTCGAGGTATGGCCAAAGGTTTTATAGATGACTGGCGGAGTGGAGATATCCCCTTTGGCATACGCAGCTAATGCTTCACGATCAGCAGCATTGGCTACAGCATCAAGTTCCAATAGACTGCTCATTGATGGGCCAGGTAGAATGGATTTAATGGATGCAGCGGCTTCGAAGGCACCACTATGGGACTTACAGTGAATATGGGCGTCCTCAGTCGTCCATCCCTCATCTAGTGGATAACGGAATGATTGGACTTCGCTCGAACCATCATCCTTGATACCAAGGATTGCATCCAACCTTTTCCCATCCACCTCACCAATGGCATTTTGACGCCGCAGCCTTACATAGGACGCTGGATCGTGGATACGGCAGGAGTGTTCGTTAGGGTACGGGATGTGCTTACTCCTCAATAACACCAAAAAGCGAGATGGCTCTAGCTCCCATTAAGCTAGGGCAATCTCGCTGCCTAGAGTGGTTGCTCGTTCGCTACAAGTGTTGTCTACTATTCAATCACAGAATTATGACGTTGTCAAGGGATAGAATCGATGGCGGTAATAGACCGTCCATCGATCAATTTCGCCCTCCCAATCAGCATCCTCGAACCAGGTGCTATATTTTACTGATTCCTCGTCACTGAGTAGTTGATATTCTATGTGATTCCCTTGAGTATAATCCTTCCCTGTCCATATCGGCTTGAGTAAACTCCCTATTAACGTGGAGTCAAGGGATAACTAGACATTATGACAGTGGGCAGTTGAATGGCGAAATGGTATAAGAGAACACTGGGGCAGAATTCCTCTTCTTGAATTCTGCCCCAGTGTTGACATGGACTTGCGCCCGTGATGTCATGTAGTTGGCCAGTCGGTGGGGAGCCGGAACTTAGCAGGCGCCTGCCCCCGCCGCTGGTCACTAGAAGGCGTTGCCCACGCCTCTTGTATTATAACTGCTAAAGAGCCGCCTGTCAATAGGGAGGGTTATGAGGTAGTGTATCAGTTTGGAAACTTCTCACAGCTGAGACTCTACCGTATGAGGCGTTGGTAGCACAAGATTAACTTCTATCCTACGTCTCTTATATGCCCTTTTCCCCGATGACGACGGAGCCATAAATTCAAGATGGCCTTTCCAACACGAAACACCAACTCTAATTGGAACTTCAAGCCACAAAGAATCACCCGCTGCAAGCACTTTAGGATTATTCGGGTAGATAAGGCGACAGCCACTTGATTGGTCCGAGCGGGGAGATGGTGTAGGCTCCCCAAAAACAGATAGCCTTGATGCATAGGCATCCGTCATTTTTTCTGTCACTTCAATCGTATCGGTCGGCGGATTCTGCCAGTGCCATAAACGGAGCGGGTTTCGAAATCGCCGTCTTCTTTGCGTTGGTCTCACATCCAATTCATGAACTGAGACTCCTTCATGAGCCTTGACTCTCATACGCAATACGGCATCTTGCGTCTTGATTAGAGCCTTAGTAGTCCATTGACGACTATTTGCATTAGCTGGCGGGAAATCGGTGTCGGGAATTTCTTCATTAAGGAATTGTAAACTATATGTCCGGTGAGGGCTTGTCCACAGCCAGGACCATAGCCCAATTATAACAGCAGAAACAATACCACCAACAATACCACCGATTATCCCGTTGGTGATAATGCCCCCACATATGAAACCAAGGACAAAACCTGTTAAAACGAATAACGGATGCTTAGCAATATATCCGTTACCGATTTTAACACGGCCTACCGTGTCTTGCCTATAAGCCCCCATTTATACCATACCCTCCTGTTCAGGACTCGGTGCCAGCACATTGATGGAGGTCGGCGAGTCTGACATGCCCAATGAGCCGGATGGATATGGACTTCCTTCACCACCTATAGGTGCCTGCTCCCCGCTTTCATCCTCGAACCAATAGGAGCATGGCGTATTCCTCACCTGGCTGGGTGTCTCTGGGAAATCAACGCACATCTGAGGACGTTCTGGTTTGCCATAAAGATCACACTTCTCGTCAACATGATGAGGACATTTCTGGTAGCTGAGGCTGTAGCACATATTGCCGCTGGTCCCGTCCGATGAAGCCGGGACGAAACCACGAATCTTGAGAAGCTGATCGAGCTTTGCGTTGCCCTTGGGAAAGAATAATGGTGTGGGCTGGAAGGGGAAACGGCAACAGTAGCCGCAAAACGTACAGGTCCCATTGCGTTCCCATTTAACCATGGGAACGCAATGACTTCTGGAGAATGTGTATCCAGGCGCTGTGGGTATCTTCGATTGGCCCATATTCCATAGAATCGACAACAACAGAATAGCCATAATGTCCAGCCGCCGGATTATGGAACCAGTCTAGCACTTTCTTGATTTTGCCTCCACCCATTCCCAAGAATGCAATGATGGTATTAGGACGTCCAAACATAGCGTTGATCAGATCCAGTGAGTTTCCTGAACCACTCAGTATAAAGAGAATATCCTGTGGCTGCGCACTCTTCTCCAGAAAGGAAGAGAAGATGTGAGCAAAACTCTGGTCATTGGCGATCGCAGTCAAAGTGGGAATATTATCATTGAGGCAAAACGATTTGTATCCCGTCTGAGCAAGATGGAGAGTCAGGTGTGATGCGTTCGCTGCGCTGCCACCATTCCCACAAGTCAAAATGGTTCCGTCAGTCTCGTGCACCTTCCTTATGCAATCCAGAACGGCAGTAAATGAGGAATAATCCACTTTCTGGAATGTCTGTGCCAACTGGGCCAGATAGGTTTCAGCGATAGAACCCGTGGACTTGCTCAATAATGTACTCCACTTGCTCGTCCGTCAGATATTCATGGACTGGCAGACTGATAATTTCCCGGGCTTGCTGCTCCGCTACGGGATAGGACCCTTCCCCAAATCCCATAAACCGCAAAGCTGGTTGCAGATGTAAAGGAACCGGATAATGGATTTTAGCCTCTATGCCGACAGCGTTGAGGTGGGCAAGGAGAGCATCCCTGCGTGGCACTCGTAGGACGTATAGGTGCCAAGCGCTCTGGTGAAGCCGACCAATAGCAGGAATATGAACGCCCGGAATACCTCTAAAAGCGGCATTGAATCTACGGGCACATAGGCGACGGCGGGGCACTAAATCAGATAGTAGAGGCAGCATATGTAGACCGATAATTGCTTGAATGGTGGAGAGACGCATATTGTAGCCTGGACATTCCCATGTGTCTCTATCGATCAGGCCATGATTCCGCAGCAGACGTAGACGGGTATCCAGGTCTTGGGAATCGGTCACAATCATCCCGCCATCGCCCCATACGTGAAGATTCTTCAATGGATGTAACGAGTAGCAGGCCATGAGCGGTTTAGATACGCCCGGTGGCCATGACCCTTGCATGAGTATGCTAGCCCCCATGGATTGCGCACGATCCTGAATCTGTACTACCTGGGAAACGGAATGGGGCCATGGAAGGCCTGCCCAGTCTACAGGGAGCACAGCATGGGGAGGAGCAGCAGCTAGGGCGGCTTTGGCCAGTTCGATATCCATGAGCATATCGTCCCCCACATCACAAAACACAGGGGTCGCTCCTGCTTGTAGTATGGCCCCGACAGTAGCGTAGAACGTATTGGGGACAGTAAGGACTCGGCTCCCTGCACCGAGATTGACGGCTTTCATGGCTAGAAACAGTGCATCGGTACCAGAGGAGACACCGATAGCATATTTATAGCCGACGGCAACAGCAAAGGCTTCTTCAAATTGCTGGACTTGTGGCCCTAACGTCCACCGGCCTATTGGTGCTTCCTCCCCAATGGCCTCCAGGATCGACGTGTAGGCTGTACGCAATGCTCCCTGGCTGTTGGTAGCCTCTTGAAGCAAATACCCGTAGGGGGCCCTAAACGCCATCATGCACCATTTTCTCCATCCGACGTGTGTTGTAGAAGATTGGATCGTTGGGATTTGGAATCGAACCATTGGCAAACCAGGCGAAGTTATCCTTGATTGCATCCTCTATGCTATATGAGGGACTCCAGGTTAAAGTGCGCCTCAGCTTGGCTGCACTCATCTGGTAGCTGCGATGATCCTGTTTTAACTGGTCTGTATGTACCTGTGCAGGAAAGCCAAGCGAGGTGTAATGATGCGCGGCAACCGTCGTCGCAATATCAATGGCTCGACTGTTGTCGCTAGTCAGATTGAAGGTGCGGTGATACGGAGGACGGAGCGACCGATCAAGCAGAAGACGATAGAGCGATGCCACATCCTGCACATGGATGTTGCTCCTGTACTGCGATCCTCCGTGGACCGTGATCTTGTGATCGAACCATGCCTGCTTGCAAAATACATTGACAATGGTGTCTAATCGCATCCGGGGAGAAGGACCACAAGCCGTTGCGGATCGAATGGACCAAACATTGAACTCCCTGGATGCATAGCCCTCAGCGATCCCTTCCCCAGCCAACTTCATTCTGGCATAAGCAGATATTGGCTGTGGGATATCACGTTCCGTTGCTGGGTGATCAAGACTGCCATAAACACTACTGGATGAGGCGTAGATGAAACGGCGAACACCAGCAGCCTTGGCCAAATAACAAAGCGACTTCATAGCCGACACGTTAATATCTTCAGCGAAGCGAGGATTCATATCAACCAGCTCGTCGGTGACAATAGCGGCCAGGTGGATAACGTCAGTCACACCCTCCAATGCAGCACGGAGCCGATCACGATCCCGGATATCACCCTTAATACACTCTATGTGAGGCAGGTTAGACAAAGAGTTGCCGAAAGCGAAATTGCAATAGACCCGTACAGGGTATGACTTGGCCACCAGAGGCACAAGCACACTTCCAACGTAGCCGCTTCCTCCAGTCACCAGAACCAGTCGCGCTTTCGAGCCGGGCTTAGGCATTGCTGCGCTCTATGAGATGGAACAGTTGTGTGCCTACTAACTTGGTGTAAACAGGCGGTAATGCCTGATTGATTTCCGCCTTGGACATCCAATTGATACCCATAGCCTCACGTGCCGAGGCCAGTGAACAATTCCCGCCGCCCGTAACCTGTACAAAGTCCTTCCATTCGTCTGTTTTCCCATAATGAGCCTTACGCTTATCCAAAGTATGTACTTTGGGATGCATACCGTGAGAGGGAGGCACTATTTCAAAGTTCGCCTCAAATAGCCGGTGCCGAAGTACGCGCAATTCCGGAAACATCGTGCCGCAAAGAACAATAGGATGCTGCAAGGGTGCCCCTTCGACGTTTTCTATAACGTAAGGAAGCCCGGACCGGATAAGCATATCGCGCACCGGCTCAATTAGGCGCGGCCACTTGTCAGCATTGCCGTTGAGTTTAGCAAGGTCGGAATATGCCTGGCATGGTGGTGAAGCATGAATAGCGTCAAACGACGCCACAAAAATAGGGTCAAGTCCTAGGGCATCCGCTTGCACAAAGCGGAAAGGATAATTGCGTTGGGGCTCAATATCCACACCAACAACCTCAAACCCCGCTTGAGCGTAGCCGACTCCGCCGCCTCCGGCACAGCAAAAAAGGTCGAGGAGACGCTGCTTACGGGTAGTCATCTACTAATCTCCCGTCTTACGTTCCCGTTTTGGTTCATCCCAATTAGCGCTCTTGCACTTTGGACAGACCTTCGGGCGTTTACTCTTGTCCCTTGCCGTCCATTCATGTCCGCAACGGCAACGATAGCCAGCAAGCCTAACGTCGCCAAGGGCCAATCTTGCATTATCATCCTATTCAATGCCGTAGTAGTGCTTTGGCATAACGTTCTATTTCCTTTCGGGTGATGGGCCGCTCATTAGCAACAATACCACAATGGAGTCCAGCCATGATGTTGCCTATAAAGCCGATCATCTCCGGATCACACCCACGGGCTACAAGGGGAGTCGTGATGGCAAAGAGGGCATCGCCTGCGCCCACACGATCCACTATCTTGGGAGCCAAAGCAGGAGTATGCACAGGATCGTGGTGAGCAGAGTAGTAAGTGCTGCCTGATATGCCACGAGTCAGCGTATAAGGCAGCGGTGGGCTTGCCAGAATACCACCATCATGGGAGTGGCTGTAGGCCAGATCGTACTCCGGCTCATCCATTGTCCTGTACGCAGCCATGGAGTATTTGGAGGCCAGATTATGCCCATAGTTGGCTGAGTTGGTTTGACAGTTAATGGAGAGAAAATGGCCTTTACTTGCCAGGGTCTCAATGGCGTCACGAATTGGCTGGGTAAAGAACCCATGACCATAGTCCATGACCATAAGGAGACTCTCTGGTCTGATGGATGAGATGAGATTATTCAAAACATCCCTCTCATCCTCCTCCACCATCAGCGGGCATGGGATAGTCTCCACCCCAAAGCGTTTCATCCCGTCATGGACAAATCGCACCTTTTCGATCACTGGCTGCTGATGGAGAGTTTTCATGCCAGCAATATACCCCTCAAGCTGTAGATTGATAGCAGCAACACCGCCGCCATACGTATGGGTGGCACCTAGTTGGCAGGTGTCGTGGAAACTCCGGGGGGATTTGATCAGTGGCACGACATCACAGTAAGTGTCCTCGATGCGTTCTCCCAACAACACAACATGGGAGTCTTTGATGGAATCCAGCGCCTCTTGGACATCAGCTAGGCGCCATCGTAAAGCGAAGTCATCAAGCCATGACCAGGTAGCAGCGGGAATGGCGCCATTGGCACGGAGGACGATGCCCGATGAGCTATCCATCATAGTATCCGTGTACATTACCTTGCCGCCATAGGATTCTACCAGATGCCGTGTTGCGGAGGAGGAACGATGCTTATCGGCGGATGCAGCTCGGTATTCCTGCCCTTTGCTGTACACATCTGGGCGCAACATGCCGATGATTGCGGGACTATCAACAATACAGGTCATGTCAACAACACTGAGGGCGTCGACAACCCTCGCACGGTCGTGGGACGTATTCAAGGGTGCATGGCCATTGGATATAGCATAATCATCACTGGCGATGGCCACAACCAATACATCGCCAGCCCTCGCACTCTCCTCAAGATGGGCTATGTGACCAGCATGCAAGATATCGAATACGCCATCACAGAGAATAATCGTCTTCCCCTGCTCTCTCCATGTTGCACACTGTGCCAGTGTTTCCTCAAGAGGGGTGGTCATTAGAAGGCTCCCTTGAATGATTCGGTCAACACCGGGGGTGTGGCGCATACTCTACCCGTCATACGAGAGCACACCTCTATTATCTGGTGAACAGATGGATACCAGGATTCCGATAGCAATGCAGATGCTGGTGCAGGGTGGAAGGGTAGAGTGAGCCTGGCTGGGGTTCGTATCATCATCCGTTCAACCACGGAAGCCATTACTTCGGCAGCAGCCCCACATGGGCCCCAGCCCATATCCACAACCAACAGATTACCACTGCCTGAGAGCTTCAAAGCCCCAGTGACGAGGGAAATATCCAGCGGGAAACTCTGAGGGTCGACCACGGTAATAGACATATGAGCGTTGACCATCGCTGGTATAGCCTGGTAGATAGCAGATAACGCATCCCCGAAGCCTACAATGACCACGTTCGGATCACCTGACTCGCCAAAGCGTTCGACATGGCCCAAACCCCAGTAGAACCCCTTAGTGGGTAGAGGCACATTACCCTCGGTCTCATAAAGATGGCGTGCTTCGACGATGATTGTAGGCCCATCGGAAGCAATAGCATGTCGCAGAGCATAGTACGCATCCACAGGACGATACGGCATATACACCATCAGACCGGGAATGTGGGCTAGAAGGGCATGAAGCGATTGGCTGTGAGTTGGCCCTTGCCCCCAGCCACGGCCCACGAGACATCGAATAGTCATATTCGGGTAATGGCCTGTCATGAACCCCCACTTGGCTGCAACATTGACCAGGGGTTCCATGGCCAGCATGAGCCAATCGAATCTGGAGAACACCAGCACAGGGCGCAGGCCTCCCAGAGACATTCCAACGCAAGCGCCTGTGAGCATGTTTTCGGACAGCGGAGTACCGATTACACGATTGGGATAGCTGTCGTATGCTGTCCTAGTGGTATCAAAGATAAAGTGGTCGTTGTCCACCCCAGGCCCAAGACACAAAACACGTTGATCGGCCTGCATCGCATTCAGCAGACTCAAGGCAAGGGCGTCTTTATAGTGCATCATTGGCATGTCATAGGCTCACTTGCGGCGCACGGACAGCGTAGGCACGACGGGCGGAGTCGGGGTAGGGAGCCGCTTCGGCTTGGATAAAGGCGTTCTTCACCTTCTGCTCGATCGTACTTTCGATCCTGATGCGTACCTGTTCTGTCTGCCCGCATCGCCGCCGCCAGCGCTGCCACTCTGGACCCTTACGAATAGGCGTAAGGATCTCGCTGTCACTGAGATCACCCATGCCGACGTGAGGAGCGAGACGATTGGTGGACAATTCCACGAAGGCCGGTAACTTGCCCTGTCGGGCTTTGTAGATAGTCTTGTAGATAGCAGTGATATTGGATGGAAAGGAGCAGCAATAATACTGGATGCCGGGGAGGCGTGCCATGAGGCCGTTTGTCCAGGTACCACTTACCTGGCGCTGTCGGAGTGGCGTAGCGGTTGCCATACCGTTATTTTCACAGATAACCAAAAGGGGAAGTTGATGGAGAGAAGCGAAGTTCATAGCCTCCCAGAATTGACCGGTTTCCGGGACAGAATCGCCACAGAAGGCCACCACCACGTCGTCCGAGCCCCGTATAGCGAAGGCATGGCCGACCGCAATCGAGAGAGCGGAGCCGACAGTGGGATAGGCACCCATGAATCCAGCATCCGTGTCAACCAGATGCATAGACCCGCCCATTCCGCCACAGCATCCAGTTGCCTTCCCATAAAGTTCAGCAATCATGCGATTCAGGTTGCCCCCATTGGCTAGATAGTGGGCATGACACCGATGCGTGGAATATATGAAAGCATGGGTGTCCTGCGGCCTCAGCGCCATCGAAGCCCCAACCGCGGTGAACTCCTGGCCGAAGGAGAGATGGACAGGACAACGCATCTCGCCTCTGGGATAGTGGCGCAGAATGGCCAGCTCTACCTGGACAATACGGTAGAGAAGTGGATAGACCAGGACGGGATGGTTAATTGCGTCTTGGACTATGGGATCGACAGTCAAGCTGTCCTACCTTATACGAAGTTTACATATTGCTTACTAACAAATTGACCCTTATCATTCCTGGTAAGATGCTCCGCCGCTTTCCGTTGATTACATGAAAGGTGAGTATATTGCACATTCCCCCAATTATGTTCCCCACCTTCGCTTATTTCCACAGTATGGTCAATACTAGCTCGTTGTGACGGAGCAACAACGCTGCCACAAATGCCACACTTATGGCCATCACGTATAGCTAAAGCTGTCAAAGTAATCAGTGGTGCTGTCACAGTGTCTACGCCTCGACGGTACCTATGCCAACGAGCATTAGCCAATTCCCGCCCCTCTTCTTTGTGAAGTAGGTGATAGGTCCGCATGTATTGTTGTATCTCTGATTTGTGGCGCTCTTGATACAATTTCACTGCGACGATTCGTCGCTCCCTATGCCGCATATAAGAAAGATGATGTGCCAGCCTAGAATGCTCTTTATGCGCCGCATACCATCGTCGCATATAATCTCTGAGTTTTTGCTTTTCTTCTTCTGTTTTCATCGACTATTATACGAAATCAAACAAAATTTCTGTGGAGGGGGGGCGCTCCCTCAGCAGGCAGTATAGCACGAACGCCACGCTTGTGCAAATCCAGGGCGATGTTGGCATAGTGCTGGATGGGGAGAGTCCCCATCATAGTCTGGGCATTGAACTCAGGGGCGGCCAGATAGTCCATAACCTCCCAGTATCGTTCACTTTTCACAATGTCATAGAACCGCTCCTGGGTGAAATCCCCAATCCAGTATTTGGCATAGCGGCGATTGAAGAACATGCCGGTGGGAGCGACCAGACCAGAGCCAGAGATTTGAAGCAGAAACTGTGGACCATAGACCTGACGGTAGGGAACATGGTTGCCATCTCTAATCTTGGACCATTTGACGATGATTTTGGTGATGTCTGTGCTCATAGATTCGGCCTGGTGGAGGAGGGATTCAAGATGCCCATAGCCGGAGTAGTCCACGCCCAGGGAGCCCAGTTCGTCATCGGAGGTGTGCTTGATGACTCCATAATCCACTCCCAGGTCAAGGGCCAACTGCGCGAATGGGATGATCTCGCCGGCGTCTTCGGGCAGGAGAAAGGTCTGAATGCCCAGGGTCACAGGGAGATGTTTCTGTTTCTTCAGGTGGACGGCATAGGCTATATTGTGCATCGCATTCCAGAAGAGGTCCAGGCGGGAAGGATCGTGGTGCATCATCCTCACGTAGCTAGCTGGTCTGCCGGCGAGGACGGTGAATCGGACCCACTTGAGATGAGGCAGCACCCTCTCCAGAGTATCCGGGGTCAGCAGCCATCCATTGGAGGCGTTGCCGACATCGATACCTAGAGAGGCAGCTCGCTCTATGAACGGGACATAAGCCTTCGAGATGGTGGATTCTCCGTCTGAGATGAGAGATAGCCCCCTCACACCCAGGAGAGCGCAGTCATCCAGGAAGGAGTAGACGTGGTCGACGGTGATATTAGCTCTGCTATCAGACTCCTGCAGCTGTGCATAACATCCTCGGCACATTGCTTGGCACGCTCTGGAAAGCGCCATGTCGATCGAAACAGGCGCAATCCTCTCCCCAGCATCCCATGCCTGCACCCTGTCATAGTGCCAAGCCAGCTTGTGGCTATCCAGGATCAGTTGGCCCTCACTGGTGGCGACGCCTTCACTGGTGGAGATTGCTGAGGGCGCCATCATACTGTTATCCCCCTGAGCTTATGGCGGACTGCATTGGCATCCTGCATAGGCTCTAGGAATACCTCCCCATCCGCCCACATATGTCGCAGCCTCCGTTCACACTCCATGAGCAGGTGGCCACGGTCCCCGATGGAAAGAGGCTGCATACACCGTACGGTGATCTGGTGTTCAGTGATATCCAGCACATGGACGTCTGGCGGGAAGGAGAGCAAACACGTAGCCTTTTCATTGACAAGCCAGCCTCCTATCATCATAACCGTGACTGTATGCTTCTTTCCTTCCGCTTGGCATCCAGAGGAAAATGTGGCGGGGTAACACACGTCACAACCTCGTCGGTATCCACAAAAGGGCGATGCCCAGCATGTTCTAGTTTCGTGAAATGGTATTCCTCGTCATCCCCGATTGCATTGCCCCAGAAACCACCAGTGGCCCACGGAAAGAAAACACTGGTGCGGATGAGGAGGCAGGAGAGGACTGTTGATCCCACCATAGCAAGCCCTTTCCCCTGCTCCATTTTTGGCATAGACAGGCCATGATCACCATTGTCCGAGTAAACGATAATGGGGGTGATGATGGGGACATTTCGCTGTAGCAGGCGGACTAACGTATCAGGAGGAGGCAGGACATCATTATCAACATAGAGGACATATTCCCATCCTTCCCGAATCGCCCTCATATAGGCCATATTGCGCATTGAGCCCATGGCATCGAAGGGTGAGTAACAGCGGTCTGGCTCCTCATAGAAGCAGACCTCATAGCCGTAGTCCCATGTAAACTTGGCCATTGCCTTCACCGAATCAAGGCACCCGGGTTGCCAGTAACTACCCATAGCAGCAATCAGGGTCGAATACGGGGAGATATGATTCGTGATGCGCTGATCCAGACGCTGGTCATTGAGGAGCTTTTGTTGTTCCGAGTTGAAGAATCTCTCCATCCTATAGACCGTAGTGTGGGATGGCGCATTAGACATCGCCATCCCCATTAGCCATCATTATATGTCCTGTGGCGTTCTTCATCTGTACGGGTATCAAGACTACAACATGGCCCGAATTGGGCACATGTGGCATGGACATTACTGACATCCCCATGAGCACTGACAGAGCAGACGAGGTCGCCATCATAGATCAGACGATTGCATATTGAGCACACAAAGCCCCACTTATGCGCCAGGTCCCTCACTTCACGTGGTAGTCCATATGTCCTATGGCTGTCCATGGCTGCCTATGACGACTGGGCGGAAGGATGTACCAAGTGGGTCCAGCATATGCATCAATTCAGCAAGCTCCAGCCGTTTGACGTGATGGATGCCATGACGACGATCCCGTATCTCCAATGCACCCTCATCAGGCAGACCATAGGCAAGAGTCTCTCTCCCACAACAATCGCATTTCTGCGCCGTCCCTAGCATTGTGACCTCATCCGTCTACTCCGACTCCCACTAGGACTCCGAGTCAGACCCTCACTCCGACTCCCACTCCCCCGTATCATTGCGCCTTCATCCGTATTGGCACAGTGCCATGAAATAGACCGTTCTTATGTGGAGTGGGCACCAGGAAGGGCAGGAACTCCCCATTCTGTTGTCGAGTGTCTTGAGGATTGATAGGACGCCGGTCTGGAGGAGCCAGCAGCCACTCTCTTCTTTGGTCCCAGAAACTCTTGGATTCCGCTTCCGTCATCCGGTTCGTTGCCAGAGGGTATGTCGGCTTCTGATAGACTGGAAGGATCAGCGTAGTATCCAGATAAGGCCGATGCCCCACATGCCAGAGTTTCTGGAAATGGTATCCCTCGTCGGCGCCAATAGAATTATTCCAGAACTCGAACCCCGTTGCATGGAAGACATTAGTGCGGAAGAGGAGCATAGAGAGAACAGCCCATTTAATTGGTTGCAGGCCGGTGTAGGGTTCTCGAATGGGCCCGTGGAGAGGTTTATTGGTTTCCGGCTCGAAGACGAAGGGGGCGATAATGGGCATATCCCATTTCAGGAGACGCAGTAGGGTATCGGGTTGTGGCAGGACGTCATTGTCCACATACAGCAGCCAATCAAAACCTTCTTGGGCTCGCAGAATAGCTTCATTCCGCATAGCGCCGAGGGAGTCATAGGGCTGGAAACAGCGGTCCATGATCTCCTCCAGTGCCACGAAGAAGCCGTTGTTGTTGGTGAGATCCACCATTTCCAGGACTCGTTGCCATGAACCAGGCCTCCAGTGCGCACCTATGGCAGCCACATAGACCGAGTTGGGCCGAGCATGAGACCACGTCTGATCCATGCGGGCTCCAAGAATGTCCCGTTCTCGTTCATTGACGTTGTACCGGATATTGCGGTAACTGAAGCGATGGTCATCTGGTTGGAGGTCGACTGGCTTGGCTGCGCCATTCCTCATGACTTTGTGGCTCCTTTAGTGACTAGACCATTGACTGATCGTTGGATCGGGCCGGGGGCACAGCTACAACGACACGCTATATTATTAGCAGCAATACTGCCTAGCCCAGGAGCATCCATATATTCCCCCCCGACGTAGAACCGATCGTTGAGGGCAACGGTCTGGTCATGGGCGGCGGCGTGGGCCTCTCTGGTGCGTTCATCCATTGCCGTGAGCCATGTCTTGGATTGGATGTTGTTGGCCTCGTAGACAGCCAGGTGCCCTTGGTTAGCCAGTGCCAGACTTTCCGTGCGTGCGATGCGTTCACTGCGGATAGAGGAATTGAACTGAAATACCTTTTCGACCCGGAGTTGGAGGTCCTTGATTGACTCGCCAAGACCCGTTCCTTCCACGATCTCATCCAGGAGCAGCTTACCAGTCTCCGTATTGACCGAGTTCGACCAGAAGTCCACTCGTGCCGTGATCCAGGCCAATACCCTGTCAGCCACCGGTGGAGACACTAGACCGAAATCAGTGGCGTGTTGACTCATTGCGGCGGAAAAGATAGAGATGAAGCGGGGCAATCCAGCATGGGTGAAAGTCTGGGTCTCCCCGATGATATCCAACTCCACGGCTTTAGAAACGGCATCCAAGACCCTACCTTTCTGAGCGTTAAAGAGGTCATTTTGGAAGCGTTGTAAAGTGGTGGCGTAGGAGTCGTGACGACGAGCGAAGAGGTTGGCAGCCCGATCATTACGACTGGAGGCACGGACCAAGGACTTCTGGATGATGGCCCGGCCATTAGCAGCATTGTTATTGGGGAGGGCTGCTTGTGGCTCGTCCGCTGGGATTGAGCTGAATGGCATCCACCACGTGTCACCCCAGGATACAGGCTCCAATCCGCGGTGTCGTCGGACTTCATTGACAGTGAGAATGCCCTGCGCCACGTCAGCACGTTCTCTGGCATATTGCTCAGCGAGGGCCTCTTGTAGCGGGAGGATATGGCTGAGGTCGAATGCGGCATATAAGTCCTCGCCCATACCCATCTGCGGAATAAGCAGTTCCGTGACTTCAGTTTCCAGGAATTTCCATTCACCGGAAATAGTATCCGTATAAAATTCAATATCAGCCTGCCGGACATTGTTATAGACGGAGGCGACCTGGGAATAGAGCTTGGGCGGCGGGATACCCCAGACCCTGGCAGCATCTTCGACCGTGAAATTGAGGGCTGCAATGAACTCCATGTCTCGTTGAGTCAAGCCAAGGCGTTCTGGCTTGGCCCCCTGGCTCAAATCCCAGACAAATGGACGATGCGCCTTGGACGGGGATTGCATCCGTTTCTCTAACCGTTTATAAAAATCCTCGATCTCCTCTGGGGATGCGCCATTGACGAAGAAGATCAGATCCTGGGGAATAGCGTTATTCTTGAAGAAACTAGCATTGAATTTGAGAGCATTCTTACCCATATCCAAGCTCAAGCGAGCAGGGGCCAGGGGAGAGAGGCCGGCGTATTCGTCCAACGGATTGAAGTATCGGAACCAGACCACTTCTTCCGGCAAAAGGGGAATAGTCCGGTGTGCATCAACATAGGAGTAGCCGAGGATATAGCGATTCTTGGACTTGGAACGGTCTGGGATTACCCGCATTCTATCAGTACGCAGGGGCCATATAGAGGAGACCGCACCGCCAGAGCCCTCTCGCTCCAGGAACCAGAAAGCCGAGCCCCACACGGAAAGATAGGTTTCCGTCGCTTTCCAGAGGTCAGCCGATGTCCACCACGAGTTGACACGATCCAGGAGGGATTGGAGGGGATGGTTTGAGTCAACTAATTGTGCGCCGTCTTTTGCTCGCTGGTAGACTCGAAGTGGTGCGCTGGCGACAGCGTCGGCTCTGAGTTTGATTGCTCGGTAGGCTGGGACACTGGTGGCGTAATAGTGGGCGTAGGATTCGGGGGTCCATTCGGCAGTTGCTGACTCGGGGGATGGTGTGATACGGGACGACTGGAAGTCGCCCAGAGATGCTTTGCGGACGGTAGGAGGAGATGATCGTCCCAGAATTAGTTTGGCGATGCCTAGATTGATTTCCAGTTGCTTCTCTCCCCTCGTGTTGGAGTTTATTATACCACGATTGATTGAAGACTAGAAGTATAGGCCTATTTTCCCCGATCCCGTCTTCAAGTAAGCCAGGGCCATAGATGTCGTGTCCACCATATCATCATACGCCCCTTGTGGGAATGAGGCATGTTCTTCGATAAAATCATGCAGCCAAGGTGTGGACGATGGGAGATAGACTCTACGAGCCTCTACCAAACCAGTGACTGCCGATGCTCGACTGTATTTGTCCCGATCCACCTTGATAGGGATAATGGGGAGAGATGTGTTACGGTGTAGGGTTTGGATCAGAGACTGGCCACTAGCGGCGTCTTCGATCAGAATACGAGATGGGGTCCACTTGGCTGCCATGGCTTTGATTGTTCGTTCCAGTTCTGGGAACTCAACCTTGCCACGCCACAAGTCGAGTAGGTAGAAATTGCCGGCATCCCCCATACACCAGACGGCGATCACAGAATAGTCATTACTGGTCTTGTCTTTGAACGCGGTGTCGGCGGAGAAGATTAGAAGACGAGGAGTGGGTTGCTCAGTGTAGTAGTTCCACCATTCACGGCGGAATACGCCGCCTCCCTCTCTCTCCGCCAGCTTACCCATATACATACGCTGGAACTCCCACGCCGGCAAGAGACGTTGCGCCTCCTCCATCGCGGTGTCGGAGAATAGTGGATTGGCGGTGGACGGGAATTCGACCCAGTTAACATCCTGACTGCCAGAGTCGTATAGGGTTCTCAGCTCAGTCTTTACCCATCTGATGTGCCGGGGAGTGCCAGTCAGGAGAACAAGCCCTTGTTTCAACCTGGTCCGTTCCATCGCCATGTGGTACGCCTCCACCGGCATATCATCGAACTCGTCCAACCAGGCTCCCTGGACATGGGCTCCTTGCCATCCGACCAGGTGCTCACCGGAGGCGAAGAATATCTGGCCTAATGTGGTGGCGATACGTCGCTCCCCAATGTGCAGCGTAGGCCTCACACCTACGCTTTCAAGGAACTGGAGGAGAGTCTTACGGCCTGGGTCTGGCTGGTGGAGAATGACACGTTCCAGGAGAGGGTAGTCTGGGAAGCCGACGAGCCACGATTCACCAGGAGTGGCCTCCATATGCCCCACAAGCCAGAAGTAGGCGCCATATGTTTTGCCTCCGCCCACTCCAGCGGTGACGACCGTAGTGCGGGCCGAGGAGGAGAGGAAGGCGATCTGGCCCTCATGGAGGCGGACTAGAGTTGCACTGCTTTTCGGTTCGTGTACTGTTCCCATCGATTAATAGCAGCCTGGCAGAATAGTGGGGCTATCTCCATGGCATAGCATCTGCGGCCCTCCTTCTCAGCAGCGATGATGCAACTGCCGGAGCCGGAGAAGGGTTCGTAGACTAGATCATTCAGAGCCGTGTGGATACGTATGGGGCGGGCAAAGAGTTCGATAGGCTTCTGAGTGGGATGGAGGTTACCACTATTGATTTTGTTCCCTTCCCAGTCGACGGCCCAGGCAGTGGTGCTGCCAGGAGGGGCATGAGAAGGAGAGGGCTTGTTCCCTTTTAGCCACCCGAAGAGGCAGTATTCAGTGTTGGACCGGTAGAACAAATGCGTGAACGTCGGGACAGGCTTTACCCAAACGATTAGCTGGTGCATGAGCAGCCCAACACTCTTCCAAGCCATCAGTGCTGTGCCCATCCGGATGTCAGCGCACCATTGGTAGAATGGAGCGTTCTTGGCACTTACAGCCAGAGCGCAACGAAGATATGGCTCATACGCATCCATCTCTATATACGAAACCCATCGCTTGCCATGGCCCAATGGCCTGTCAGCCCCAGAATAGCCCACCCCATATGGAGGATCAGTCGCCACCAGGACCGCCTTCTCGCCATTCATCAGGAGATGCACATCCTGCTCCTTGGTCGAATCCCCACACATCAACCGATGACTCCCCAGCTCGAATATGTCTCCTGCTTTGATGGTTGTCTCCAGCGGTATTTCGGTCGAATCATCACCAAAGCCCAACCCAGCACGATTCAATAGCGCAGCAATCTGCCCCTCAGTAAACCCCATGGACTCCACCAGATCACCCAACGATGCCATCTCCTGAGCCAGCAGGTCCATATCCCATCCGGCTCCCAGCATAAGCTGATTATCCGCAATCACATACGCCCTCACCTGGTCAGGAGTGAGGTGGGACAACTGAACCACCGGCACCTCAGCCATCCCCAGCTTCTTAGCAGCCAGAACTCGTGCATGGCCTGCGATGATGGTGTTGTCACCACTAATGAGGATGGGGTTAGTCCAGCCGTAGATTTTGATGGATTTGGCCAGCTGAGCGATCTGGGCAGGGGAATGGGTACGGCTGTTCCTGGCGTATGGGAGGAGCAGACTGACGGGGCGATACTCGATGCTGAGGGTTGTCATGATGTCACTATGCCGTCTACGGAAGCCGGCTCATTCTCCACCCCGCTGCCGAGTGCCTTGATATACTGCCCCAGTGCTATTTTCTCCCCATTCGGCGCCACGATCAGAATATTTGTCGGACCCACAACAGGACTACCGTCTGCCCCGGTGATCTCCTGCCGTTCTATATAGCCACGCTGTTTCCCCTTACACTTCAGGTAGAAGATGACTCCCCAGGCCTCACCATTAGCAATGGCTTGGAATAGCTTAGCCTCAGCGATGTCCAGCATACCCTCAGTTGCCTGGTGTTTGGATGCGGCAACTGTTGGGTAGCGAGAGATATAGCCACGAACAGTATTAGGAGAACAGCCAAGCTCCTGTGCTGCCAGAGAAGTGATACCGTGAGCACGGGTTATGGCATCGCAGACGTGCTTCATGGTATAGCGACGTTTAGTCCCTGCTGAAGCCTTCTTTACGCCAGTAGCCAGGAGCGTTCTACGTGGACGACGTGACATCTTTTTTCCATCCCCCTATATAGGGACATCATATCCTACCTATACACTTGCGGCAATACCACGAATTACCGTCGGGTAGAGTGATGAAAGGGGCGGAACGTCACTGCATCAGGGATAGAGGATATTGAGGAGTGAGCACTACAATGCTACGTACGAGACGCGTTTCATCCATATGCAAGGGTGAATCACTCGGAGAAAGTGTACGTCGGTGGGGATGTGCACGTGAACACAATGGAGGGGTTTTGGTCCCTCACCAAAAGGGGGATCAACGGAGTCTACCACTCGGTGTCTGCTAAGCATCTTCTCAGAAGATTGGGCAGGACCACGGGTGGCGAATCCGCAGCCCCGCCCAATCGAGGAGAAGGAGATGTCCCCTGGCAGTAGGGACTAAGTCTTAAGTCTGCACCCACCACCAGGGAGATGTCAACCCCCCTGACCACCAGACTGAGAGTCTCCCAGCCCAGGCAGTCTCCCCCAGGTCTCCTTCCAGATAGCCTTCTCTATAACATCCCAGGCCGCCTACTGGGATTCTTTCAGCGGTGGAGGGTAGACTATACACACATCCATGGAGCGAAGAATCCATCGGCCATCTTCTGGGAGGATTCGACCACAGCCCAGGCGCCAGTCACCGGGGGCCTGGAGTGATGGGAGGGGGAGTAGGGCGGGGGAGAGGGGGAGGGGATAAAGGGGTGAGGGAGAGGGAGTGAGAGTGGGGGTAGGAATAAGAGTAGGAGTGGGACTGGAGGGCGTGTCCATCCCAACACCCAACCGGGTGAGTAGCACCCGAACCATCAATCCAGATGGAAGGATGGGGGGGGAGTAGGAATCCTACTGGGACTGGGGGAGGGGTGTGGGGAGGGGAAGTCATAATAGTGGTTAGTCGGAGACGAAATCCGGCATGGAGTTGACGAAAACAGTACGTCCGTGAGATTAAATATTGATGGATAAGTCAAAAATTATGCCATTGTTTACGTGTTTCGTAGAATCTGAATCCTTCTAGTAGTAAACTCCCTATTCTTCAACGTATTCCTCATTGGGGAGGGGTGTGGGGAGGGGGTTTCGTAGAGGATTAGGGGCAATCATGATATTGACATCCTTGTGATTCGATGTTATAGTATCAATAGGCGAGTATAAGAAAAGAGGAAGGAGAGTAGGGCAGTGGTTCTGTTTAAGTTGCCTGCTGGGAATAATTATATCCACGTAAAGAAGGCGAGGACGCCGAGTGAAATTGAGGCTCGTGATCTGGAGCTAGCGAGTCTAGAGGAGGCCTGGGATGTAGGGAAAGCCAAGTGGGCTGCGTTGAGAGTGAAGCGGGGATGGTCAGTCATATCAACAGTGGACATAGAGAGTCCAGCCATTGAGGCTGAGAGAGAAGCCTTTAACAACATCTGTGCACTTCGCCACCGGTACCTTGACCTGCTAAAGCCCAAGTGGGAGTGGAAAGAGTTGGAGGAATGAGAGATGAGCACGTCAATGAGTAAAGCCGAATGGGCCGCGTGGGTGGAGGCCCGGTCTGGTTTCACTGTTGGTGACACAGTTGTCTTCCGGGACGAGGACGAGACATACACAGGGAGAATCCTTCACTTTGTGGACAAGGGTGGGGAGATTGTAGCTCTGGTTAGGTGGTTTGATGGAGCCCGTGACTCCCGTATTACGCTCCAGCATCTGGCTCACCAGTATACGTAGCAGGTCTATAGTTAGGCACACTAGAGGGGAGGGATCAGGCATGAAGGGAATTTTGGTGTCATCACGCGGTATCCAAGGAATGACTATTTCGAGGGCACCCCAGAGGAACGATGCATCTACATGGCCCAGGCCCTGGAGGACCTACTACTAGTAGGATTGAGAAAAGAGGAGGAGTCCGATGGTTAACATAAGTAGGCATGAGGGCAGTCCAGATATCTTGCCTGAACACACAGCCGCCATCTGTGTTGCAATTGCTGAGCTGGGTGTTGAGGAACAAGAGGCGTGGGCGGAAGCATCCAGGGTAGCAGGTGAGGAGAGTCCGAGGACTAACGTCGGCAGGCAAGAAGGGGGTTTGGACCTTCTGCCCGCGCACACAATATCAGGCTGTGTCGCCCTAGCCGGGGAGTTGGCAGATGTCCATGAAGCATGGAGGGCAGCGTTGAGCCTCTGTGAAACCTTGATGGAGCACACCCCCTTTGGTGAGCTGGGTGTTGAGGAACAAGAGGCCTACCTGGAAGCGTACCGGAGGGCTGCAGCACTGGTCCGCCGTTACAATGAGCTAAGAGGGGCGGAACCTTATAGACCAGTCAATCTGTGGCATTGGGATGGCAATGGGGCTGGGATAGCGTCCTGGCTGACAGTGTACGACCATGCCTGAGACCATCCTTTGTGGACACTGCCACCTGGAGTTCACAGCCTCACCGTCCCTCCACCGTAGATACTGCTGCCGGTACTGTTGGCTCAGGGCACATGAGGTGGTCATGGTCTACGTGCAGTGCCCGACATGTGGGCACCGAATCAGACGCCGACGAGGGATGGTCAGGCGAACAGGGACGCCATATTGCAGCCTAAAGTGTTACTATCGGAGATCAAGTAGGCAGGGGGTGAGAGTAGCTGGCATACTACCAATCAGCTAAGTGCATCCAGGTCAGACCATATAAGGTTAGGAGAGAGGAGAACGTCAATGAAGGTATCATGTTCACAGAAGGACTTGACCAGGGCTCTACAGACGGTGAAAAGGGCTGTGCCCAGAAGGACCACCCTTCCCATAACCCAGAATGTTCTGCTGGCAGCTGAGCCCGGTGAGCTGCTGAGGCTTTCCACCACCAATCTAGAGATGGCGACCACCACCTGGATTGAGGCTGAGGTTGAGGAGACGGGTGCGATCACCGTACCTGCCCGATCATTTGCTGAGATGGTGGCGTCGCTGCCCCAGGAGAGCATTACCATGGCAGCAACACTGGATCAGGACGTATTGGGCCTCACATGTGGCGCCACTACAGCGTATATAGATGGCACTAAGGCAGAAGAATTTCCCCCTATCCCTGAAGTGGAGGGAGTGCCATTAGCTAAGATTGCCGCTGAGGAGATCAGGACGGCGATTGATCAGGTAATAAACGCAGCCGCTACCGATGATACCCAGCCGATACTGACCGGCGTCCAGATGGAAGTGGAGGCAAACAGTTTCACCGTAGCCGCCGCTGACGGGTTCCGTCTTGCCGTGTACACAGGCCACCTTCTAGAGCCTGCAGCCGCCACCTCCGGAGCAGTCCTCTTGATTCCTGCAGCTAGCCTCAAAGAGGTGCGCCGCCTGATTGCCAAAGCTGCTCCCCAGGTTGAGATCACTATGGCAGGCAATCATGTAGCCTTCCGAATCCCGAACACCACGATTGTCTCTCAGCTTATTGAGGGACGCTTCCCCAATTACAGTGATCTTATCCCCACCGAATACTCGACACGTCTCCTGTTTGACGCACAGGACATGCTACGTGCAGTCAAGATTCTAGCACGGGTCAATCAGGGGATCATCCGGCTCCAGACCGAGCCTGGGCAAGTGATTCTTTCGGCACAGTGTCCAGGTGAGGCAGCCATGACGTCTGTTGTCCCTGCTGTGTTGGAAGGGGAAAAGGTGAAGATCGCCTTCAATGCTGCCTACTTGCTGGCTATTCTCCCTACCCTGGAGCAGCGGGGCATATTGGAGTTGTCTTCGTCATCCTCCCCTGGCCTCTTCCGTGGTCGGAACGACTCCATTCAGATCGTCATGCCGATCCTTATGAAATGGTAGCACGACCAGAGTAATGGGGGGCGTTGGAGGCCCTGGTCCGCCAGCAAACGTCGTGGCGGGACTTCAAGGCTGGGGAAACTTCAACTTAGGAGGGGAGCGTGGATAAGAGCAAGGATGTAGTGGATCTCGTTTTGACATGCAACTGTTGTGGAGTAGGACGTAGGCTCGATGGCCCGTGCGAATCATGTGGCTTTGCCCTGCCACCTGTGATGATGAAGGTTGGGAAGGCGTATTACATCCGGAGAGCCTACAGTCAATATCATGCGGGCCTGGTGGCAGGTGAGCGAGCAAGGATAGCCTACATAGCCGAGCATGGGCAGGAGGCCTGGGATAAGCGGGAGCAAGAGTTGATTGACGCCATGTATCCATCACCCAAGTTAGCGCAATAGAAAAGGGGGAGACCATGCCAAATCTATTCTGGAGAGATACTAGACATAGCCTGGATTCCCTGGAGCGGGATGTAGTGGTCTTTAAACAGAACGTGGAGCAACTAATCTGGGGTTTCGCTGTGAAAGAGCATACCCATGAGCTATCCCCCATGCTATACAATAGGTTACCTGATCTCGAAAGGCGTGTTACAGAATTGGATACCCGCATCACTGTAAGGCTCCGACAACAAATGGAATCCCTGATAGCGATGATCGACGCTGCTAGAGCGATGACGGAGCATCTGCAATATAGGGTTGATCAAGTCGAGAGGCAGGGTAATTCAAAATGAGGCCGCTAGCATATGGCCTGACCTGTGGTGCGGCGGGCGGCATGAAGACGGCGGAGAAGGAGTTGATAGATGCGCTATACCCACCACCCGTTTGATGTGGTAGATGACGAAGATTACGAAGACAAACAACTAGAACAAGACTTAGGTGATTCACCATATGACGAGGAATATAGGCCGCCATGCATCCGTTGTGGCAAGTTCATGGTTTATGCCCCTGATATGGCCTGCCCAAAATGTATTGGAGAAATGATGGAGGGCGGCGTTGGCGGATATGACAGAGGTAATGGCGTGGAGGGCACAAATGGAGGCGAGGGCGGCGTCGTCAAGAGCGGAAAAGGCAGAGGGGGTAGCAGCGAGGGCGCACCAGGAAGCAGTAGGGGCGGCGAGGGCGGCGGAGGCGAGGGTAGCGGAAGCGTATACGGCGTTAGTACAAGCAAAGACGGAGAGGGCGGAGGTGGAGCAAGCAAAGAAGGTGAAGGCGGCGTAGCATGGGTGTGGACATCTCAGCCGAGTACCTGGAGATCGCTAAGAGACGCCTTATGGGTTGACAATTTGTCACCGAGCATCTATACTGGGGCACGTGGATGATACAACGACTCTCCAGGGCCAGCCCCTCATCTTCATCGGAGACATCAGCCGGGTGGCTCGTGCAATCGGTGTGGACGGGTCCCATCTCAGCCGAGTCCTACGGGGCAAAGCACGTCTATCCCTGATCGCCTGTAAGGCCCTCTCCGTCGAGCTGGCGATGCCGATGGACGACCTCTACATCCTCCTGGACGTGGAGAATGCCACCACCTGGTATCAGCGGAAACACCAAACAGTGGAGGCGACATGATGTCCACCTTCCCTGGGATGGCAGCATGGAGGGCAGCAGAGGCGGCAATCAGAGCAGATGCCAGTGAGGCAGACTGGTGGGCCGAAGTGAGAGCGATGGCAGCCAGAGCCGAGCGGATGAAGGAGCAGGCGAAGGCAACAAGGGCGGCAAAAAGGGTAGCAAAACCACTGCTCCCCAGGTCAACTAGAACAAATGTTTAGAACAGGCTTAGCTTCATATTGGGATACGATTATTTTTCCACAGATACAAAAAAATGGCCAATTACGATATTCGTCAACCATCAGCTATGTCCACTTTACATAATGAGTCTACATAATGTACAGATTATGTCAACTAGGCGAAAAAAAGTGGGAAAACTTGACTATTAGGGTAGGATCACGATGGCAACCAAAAGTCAAGCGTTAGCTTTGGCCTACATACGACCTACTACCCTACACAGTACGCACAGCTTTGCTATTTGTGCAGGGTGTGTAGAACAGAAAAGCGAACTTGGGGTTATGTCATCT
>ERZ1292623.306-Hain-H51-01um-R1-306-length-55350-cov-7_pt1 | contig 55350 bp, 59 predicted proteins | sample MGYA00564398_ERZ1292623 | MGnify/ENA primary metagenome ERZ1292623 (study PRJEB36523, sample SAMEA6512633) | groundwater metagenome | collected 2019-01-07 | study: AquaDiva: Metagenomics assemblies of 32 groundwater samples
ATGGATGTTTTAAGATAGTATAAACTGTATAGATCAAGAAAGAAAATGGGAATGGTCTAGTGTGGGTAATTACAATAATTATTGTGTTATTAATTGTTGTAGGATATTTGTTTGTTAAAAGAAGAAAGTAACCTTTTGTGTTAATGTCATAATAGCTGAGATAAAGAAAGTACTAACGGAATGACTGTTTTAGGTTATACAGTAATTTTATTAAGAAGCATACTACTTTAATAATCAAACCAAAATAGGCGGTTAAGTTTATTAAAACCTGGTGGAAAATGACTAAACAAGGACAAGAAGATCAAACAACCATGAATCATGTATACGAAAATGGTTTGGAAAATACAGTAAGGCTAGAGCTATTGCAAAGTAGATTAGGAAATGCTAGAAAAAGGCAATTAGCAGTTTATATCAGAGCAGCAGCAAGAACAATTTTACCAGTTGTAGGTTTTGTTGCTGTTAGTGGTGGTATAGCTAAGTGTAATGATTATTTATTTGATAACAGTGGTTTAGCTGAATTGATTACAATTGTGACTGTTGGTACTGCTGGTTGGATATTAAGCACTAGTGGTGCAGTAAAAGACTACTGCTGGTTGGTTAGTGATGCAATAGATTCTATAAGAGATGCAAATATGATGATTAGACATTACAGAAAACAACTCACTGAATTAGAGCAATAAACATTTCTTTTATTTTTTTATATCACCTAATTTTTTACACAAATGATTTTTTTTAGAAACATTTAAATATAAGTTACTCTTTTAATTTCCTAAGGTGATAGTTATTACAAAAAAAATTGGTGTAAGGGGGGATTTTCTGTGAATACCAAATTATTATTACTTTTAGTTATAACAATCTCAATTTTTTCTTTTAACTCTAATCTTATTGTTGCAGATATAAATACGCAATTAAATTCTGAGCTGATTAATGTGACATTATCTCCAGCGGTGGGTGTTGGAGCAACAGTATTCGGAGATCAAATACAGCAAAATAATACAAATGTAAGATTTAACTTTACTATTGCTGTTAATGGTACAATTAATTTTACTATAATTAACATAACAGTTCCTCATAATATTACATTTACTGGAGATTTTACAGTAAATGATACTGATGATGTGCTTGCTGTGGATGAGGATTTTGCAGGTCTAGCTAATGCAACAAATGATACGGGCGAAGGTGGTAATCCATGGGTATTTTCGAACTCAACAGATGCAGGTGATGATATAAAGTATATACACTGGAATAGTACTGATCCTAATGGAACCGGCGGTGCAGTGATATTTAGCATTAATTTTACTGCTAATAATCTAACCGGAAATGTAGATGATGCAAGAATTGATTGGAATATAAGTATCACCTTTGCAGATGGTGGGCATGAAGACCCGAACTCAGCTGCAAGTGAGAACTCAACAGTAGTATACACATGGGTAGATATGCTTGTACCAAGATTATCTGAAGTTAATGTAACTGATGGGAATGCAACATTAGTTAATGGTACTGCATATGGGTTTGAGGCAGATTTTGATGATGATAATGTACAAGTAATGGACCACTTTTCAAATAAAAGTGCTACAGTATATACTACCTTAACAGAAATAAATGTTGATCAATTAAATATGTACTACTTATGTAATAGTAGTGTTGGTGAAGCAAATGTAACATTTGCTGCATTCTACAGCAATGTAAGTATGAGTACTAGTGATTCTGTATCACCATACTTATTTACAGGCACAATTGATCATGCTAACTGTGTAAACACAGAGAATAACGCAACAACATTCTTATTTTCAATAACAGATGATGCAAATAGGCATACTTCTGTTAATGATAGCGTAGGTGCAGCAGATGTTAGTGTACCATTTGGATTTGGGGTAATAGGAAATAGCAGTCTCCCAGTAATAATTGAGGTAAATATAACAGATCAAAGCAGGACACTTAAACTAAACGATAAGGGGTTACGCGGAGGAAATGATTATTTATCATCTAACTCTAGAATGGACATAAATGTAGATATGAGTGGAAGAGGATTTGCATCAGATTCTGATGGATCAAACCAGTCATTCTTTTACATAACAAACACAACCACCGAATCAAATACTCGCTTTGAAGATTGGTTTTCAGAAGGACAACAAATAGGATTGTTAAACATATCTAGGGATATAGACGGCAGTGGTAGTTTAACATCACAATTTAATGGAACAATACCTAAAGGACTTATAAACGATACTGATGGAACATCTGGAACATCAACAGGTAATTTTACAAATTTCCTGCTATTAATAAATGACTCGCGTGACTACACACAACACTTCTTTGGAGTATTTGTTGTGGACGGAGGAGATCCAACAGCTAAAATAACAAGCCCTGCTGATACGAATATTAATGTGTTGAACAGCATAAAGTATGGTTGTTCAGGAACTGATAGTGTTAGCGGTATAGCAGAATGTAAGGTGAGTGTATCAAAACCTGATGGAACTGTTATTAGTAAGACTAGCAGTAATTGTGTTGATCAGACATTCACTAATACTGATACAAATCTACCAGGAGCATACACTGTTGAATGTACAGTTACGGATAGTGTTGGATACACATCTGCTAAAACAACTGGTGCATTTGATGCTAGTACCTCAGCTGGAACTAGCGGTGACAGTGGCGGTGGCAGTAGTGGTGGAACTGGTACTAGCAGATCTGGAGAGGAACTAACTTTAGATGCTGATTTGAGTACCTCTGATGCAAGCTTTACTGGTAAAGCTGGTGAAACAAAAGTCTTTAGTTTGAGTGGCGGTGATGCTCATACCGTGACATTTGTTGAAGTTACTGAAGATTCTGTAACTATAACAATTGAGAGTTATAAAGCTGAAGTAACATTGAATGTTGGTGAGACTAAAGATGTAGATATGGACGGTGATGGAACACCTAATATTCAAGTAACATTAGAAAGTATTACTAATGGTGTTGCAAAGATCAGCTTTGTAAAACTGTCAGATGTAGTCCCTGAAGAAGAAACAGAACAAGAACCAAGCACTGAAGAAAAAGAAGAAGGAAAAATAGAAGAAGAGGTTAATAATAACCAAAATGGAAATGGTCTAGTGTGGGTAATTACAATAATTATTGTGTTATTAATTGTTGTAGGATATTTGTTTGTTAAAAGAAGAAAGTAACCTTTTGTGTTAATGTCATAATAGCTGAGATAAAGAAAGTACTAACGGAATGACTGTTTTAGGTTATACAGTAATTTTATTAAGAAGCATACTACTTTAATAATCAAACCAAAATAGGCGGTTAAGTTTATTAAAACCTGGTGGAAAATGACTAAACAAGGACAAGAAGATCAAACAACCATGAATCATGTATACGAAAATGGTTTGGAAAATACAGTAAGGCTAGAGCTATTGCAAAGTAGATTAGGAAATGCTAGAAAAAGGCAATTAGCAGTTTATATCAGAGCAGCAGCAAGAACAATTTTACCAGTTGTAGGTTTTGTTGCTGTTAGTGGTGGTATAGCTAAGTGTAATGATTATTTATTTGATAACAGTGGTTTAGCTGAATTGATTACAATTGTGACTGTTGGTACTGCTGGTTGGATATTAAGCACTAGTGGTGCAGTAAAAGACTACTGCTGGTTGGTTAGTGATGCAATAGATTCTATAAGAGATGCAAATATGATGATTAGACATTACAGAAAACAACTCACTGAATTAGAGCAATAAACATTTCTTTTATTTTTTTATATCACCTAATTTTTTACACAAATGATTTTTTTTAGAAACATTTAAATATAAGTTACTCTTTTAATTTCCTAAGGTGATAGTTATTACAAAAAAAATTGGTGTAAGGGGGGATTTTCTGTGAATACCAAATTATTATTACTTTTAGTTATAACAATCTCAATTTTTTCTTTTAACTCTAATCTTATTGTTGCAGATATAAATACGCAATTAAATTCTGAGCTGATTAATGTGACATTATCTCCAGCGGTGGGTGTTGGAGCAACAGTATTCGGAGATCAAATACAGCAAAATAATACAAATGTAAGATTTAACTTTACTATTGCTGTTAATGGTACAATTAATTTTACTATAATTAACATAACAGTTCCTCATAATATTACATTTACTGGAGATTTTACAGTAAATGATACTGATGATGTGCTTGCTGTGGATGAGGATTTTGCAGGTCTAGCTAATGCAACAAATGATACGGGCGAAGGTGGTAATCCATGGGTATTTTCGAACTCAACAGATGCAGGTGATGATATAAAGTATATACACTGGAATAGTACTGATCCTAATGGAACCGGCGGTGCAGTGATATTTAGCATTAATTTTACTGCTAATAATCTAACCGGAAATGTAGATGATGCAAGAATTGATTGGAATATAAGTATCACCTTTGCAGATGGTGGGCATGAAGACCCGAACTCAGCTGCAAGTGAGAACTCAACAGTAGTATACACATGGGTAGATATGCTTGTACCAAGATTATCTGAAGTTAATGTAACTGATGGGAATGCAACATTAGTTAATGGTACTGCATATGGGTTTGAGGCAGATTTTGATGATGATAATGTACAAGTAATGGACCACTTTTCAAATAAAAGTGCTACAGTATATACTACCTTAACAGAAATAAATGTTGATCAATTAAATATGTACTACTTATGTAATAGTAGTGTTGGTGAAGCAAATGTAACATTTGCTGCATTCTACAGCAATGTAAGTATGAGTACTAGTGATTCTGTATCACCATACTTATTTACAGGCACAATTGATCATGCTAACTGTGTAAACACAGAGAATAACGCAACAACATTCTTATTTTCAATAACAGATGATGCAAATAGGCATACTTCTGTTAATGATAGCGTAGGTGCAGCAGATGTTAGTGTACCATTTGGATTTGGGGTAATAGGAAATAGCAGTCTCCCAGTAATAATTGAGGTAAATATAACAGATCAAAGCAGGACACTTAAACTAAACGATAAGGGGTTACGCGGAGGAAATGATTATTTATCATCTAACTCTAGAATGGACATAAATGTAGATATGAGTGGAAGAGGATTTGCATCAGATTCTGATGGATCAAACCAGTCATTCTTTTACATAACAAACACAACCACCGAATCAAATACTCGCTTTGAAGATTGGTTTTCAGAAGGACAACAAATAGGATTGTTAAACATATCTAGGGATATAGACGGCAGTGGTAGTTTAACATCACAATTTAATGGAACAATACCTAAAGGACTTATAAACGATACTGATGGAACATCTGGAACATCAACAGGTAATTTTACAAATTTCCTGCTATTAATAAATGACTCGCGTGACTACACACAACACTTCTTTGGAGTATTTGTTGTGGACGGAGGAGATCCAACAGCTAAAATAACAAGCCCTGCTGATACGAATATTAATGTGTTGAACAGCATAAAGTATGGTTGTTCAGGAACTGATAGTGTTAGCGGTATAGCAGAATGTAAGGTGAGTGTATCAAAACCTGATGGAACTGTTATTAGTAAGACTAGCAGTAATTGTGTTGATCAGACATTCACTAATACTGATACAAATCTACCAGGAGCATACACTGTTGAATGTACAGTTACGGATAGTGTTGGATACACATCTGCTAAAACAACTGGTGCATTTGATGCTAGTACCTCAGCTGGAACTAGCGGTGACAGTGGCGGTGGCAGTAGTGGTGGAACTGGTACTAGCAGATCTGGAGAGGAACTAACTTTAGATGCTGATTTGAGTACCTCTGATGCAAGCTTTACTGGTAAAGCTGGTGAAACAAAAGTCTTTAGTTTGAGTGGCGGTGATGCTCATACTGTAACATTTGTTGAAGTTACTGAAGATTCTGTAACTATAACAATCGAGAGCTATAAAGCTGAAGTAACATTAAATGTTGGTGAGACTAAAGAAGTTGACATGGACGGGGATGGAACACCTAATGTCCAAGTAACATTAGAAAGTATTACTAATGGTGTTGCAAAGCTCAGCTTTGTAAAACTATCAAATGTAGTACCTGAAGAAGAAACAGAACAAGAACCAAGCATGGAAGAAAAAGAAGAAATACCTGTAGGATCAGGCGTAACAGAAACAGGTATAAGCTTATGGACATGGGTAGTATTATTAGCTGTGCTGGTACTAGTTGGCTTTGTAGTATTCAGAGTCATGAAAAGGAAGTAATTAACCTTTTCTTTTTCTATTTTTTAATTGCATAATCATTATAAAGCTAAATATGAAGACATAGTTCTTATGAATATTTTAAAATTATTGATCATCTTGCTTTTTTTAATACCATTAGCAAGCGCTGGAGAAAGATACGAACTAGATTTTGAAGATATACCAACAAAAACAATAGAATACACTCTTCTAAAAAGAGACATAGCAGTGTTTAATTATCCTGTGAGAGTGTATAAAGAACCACAAATAGTCGATGGAAAAGAACAGATAGAATATGAAATAGAAGAACAACAAGAAGCAATAATGGTAAGGGATATAAGAATTACGAAAAAAGAGATAAAAGTTACTGATCTAACACTATTTATTGAAGGGGCACCAACCCCACAATATGTTGCAGCAGCAGCTGACGATGTAATTAATGTTGATTTTGAAAAGGATTTAGTGGATGATCTTAGAATAGAAATTATTAAAGTTGATCCAGAACAAGGAGTGTTCTTTAGATTTGTACCAATCGATACAAGCAATGCCACTCCAAACCCCCAGGAGTTTAAGGGTGGAAAATCAGTACCTAAGATAACTGGTGGTGGTGAATCATCGTTATCGTTCTGGGATAAAACAAAATTGAGCATATCCAATATTCCGGATAAAACAAGTGAAATTATTGGTCTTTTGATATTGGACACATCACCGGAAAGCCCATGGCAGGTGAGAGTATTAGCAGGCCATTGGAAGATTACTATTATAGCAGTTTTAGTTCTGATAATCCTTGCATGGAATCAAAGAAGGATAAGAAGATTACTTAGAAGACGATTATAGCTTATTATCGCAGAGAGAGGGATTTGAACCCCCAAATCCTTTCGGAAGCTAGTTTTCGAGACTAGTGCACTACCGGATTATGCGATCTCTGCAAGAATTTTACTCAAGCCCAAGCATCTTTTTTTCTTTAGAAGTCAGCCTTAAAGATTCTTTCTTTTTCTTTTTTATTCTTTTTTTGTGTTCATATTCCTCACGTTTTTTAGGATCTTTTAAGTCATTAACAGTCTTTTTGAAGGCATTTATTTGGTTAACTGACAGAAATCCAAGTTTATTATAACGATACCTGATATCTCTTAGAAATCTTGATTCTTGGTATAATGATTTATCAATATCAAATAGCTTTTGAAATTTTAGGTCTTCAATTGGTTCAAATAAATCATTCATCTCGCAATTGATACATAATGGTCTCTGCCGGCGATTGTTAATAAGAACATAATTCTTTTTGCATAATACACATCTTTGCTTGTAAGCCATATGATCATGAAGATTGATAGTTCATAAAGTTTTTGGGGGCGATTTTTAAAGGAATTGTTGCTTTGTCTTAGTATTATAAGGCAAATTTGTATGGACAAAAAGGTATGTTGTTATTTTTGGGTTACACTATATATATATGTAATGTATACCTTTATCTTATGCAAAAGAAATTTACTTATGTTATTTTTGTAGCAACATTATTGGTACTTCTTCTTACAGCTCAACAGTGTGATATTCCAGATACTCCAGTTACTGAAGCTATTGCACATCAAGATACTGAGTTTGTAAAAGATTTGTATGTTACTAATGTTGGTTTTGTATATGCTGGTGATCCCAATGAAAACAGTTCTGCAACATTAAACAGTTCTGCAACATTAAACATAGGTAATGAATATAATCTGAAAGTAACAAAATATGTTATCGTTAGAGGAAAAGAAGTTAAGCTTGATGATATCGGAAGTGACGGTGCAGTAGTTGTTATTGTTGATAGTGTAACAGAAGTAATCTCACCTAAAATTACAGAGTTAGTTAATGGTCTTTTCATAACTTTAGTAGAATATACAGAACGTGATGCTACATTTAATATTGGAGATGAATATGTTCTTAATGTTGAAGAATCAGCTACTGTAAATGGAAAACAATTGACACTTGATGACGTTGGAAGTGACGGCGCAGTAATTGTTACTGTGTACTAAAGTGTAATATTCTGAAATTTTTGAAGGAGAGTATGTGAGCGTTAATGCAAGATTTGGGATGGTTGCTGATGGTATGGATACATTTATTTAGTGTATAACTTATAGTAAAAGTTAATACATATGAGCTTAGAACGAAATTTACAAAATGCATCTGAAACAAATAATGTCCTTTTTACTAGTGTTGATTATATTTTAAATTGGGGGAGAAGTAATTCAGTGTGGTACCTACTGTTCGGGCTTGCATGTTGTGCTATAGAGATGATGCAAACTGGAGGGCCAAGAGCAGATCTTGATAGGTTTGGTTCTGTATTCCGTGCAACACCAAGACAGTCAGATCTTTTAATTGTTTCAGGTACAATCACATTAAAAATGGCTGAGAGGGTTAAATTACTTTATAACCAAATGGCTGAACCAAAATATGTTATTTCTATGGGCAGCTGCGCAAATTGTGGTGGTTTATTTGATTTAGGTTATTCATGCCTAAATGGAATTGATAAACTAATTCCAGTGGATGTGTATGTTCCTGGTTGTCCACCAAGACCTGAGGCTTTAATTGAGGGGCTATTAGTACTTCAAGAAAAAATAAGGAGAGAGAGGTATCTTGGTGATAGAAGACTTAAGGGGAGGCAATTATCTGCTTAAAATTAATTGGGTTGGTGAGCTATAATATATTGTTTTTGTGATATCCTTAAGATTGTGGTTTCTGAGCTGCTGTCTTGAAAAAGTATTTTTCGTATAACAAACGAAAGATATATATATGTATAACCTATGTTTATCTCATGGAAAGACTACCATTATCACTTTGGATTAAGAAAGAAACACAGCGAAAAATAGCGCAAGCACAAGATATCATAGTAGAAGAAGTTTATGCCATCTTTGAGAAAGCAATATTACATGGTGGAACAGCAATTTGGAGATGCTATGCTGGAAAGCGATTCTCAGAAGATATTGATTTTTACTTTCCTAAGAACAAAGAAAAGATAGATTCTATTTTTCAATCTTTAACAAATAAAGGTTTTCAAGTTCTTAAGAAGAAGATATCTGAAACGAGTGTTTATTCAGAATTGCTTTTTGAAAGAACATCTGTAAGGTTAGAAGCAACATTCCTAAAAAAAGAAGCTATCATCACTGATTATGAAACATTAAATGGGCGTATCATCGCTGTTTATAGTTTAACACCTGAAATGTTTGTTATTGAAAAGGCTCATGCATACCTCAAAAGATTCAAAATTAGGGATTTATGGGATATATTTTTTCTTTTACACCTAATAAAAAATAATCATATTGTAAAGAAAGAGCTTGAGCACCTTATTAAAAATTATAAAAATCCAATTGATGAAGCAGACCTTAAAATAATTATTTTTGAAGGAATTGTACCATCATCACAGGAAATGTTTAGGTACATCACACAAAAATGGGAAAACGAATACATCTAGACAGGATAGAACAACTATTTGAGAAAAGCCCAGTAGTAGATATTAGGTCTATAAAAAGAATTATAAAACTACACTCAAAAAATACTGCATATGCTAAACTTGTTATACATAATTTGCTTAAGAAAAATAAAATACAAAAAATTGCAAAGGGATACTACACCAAGTATAATGATAACTCCCTTGCTGTTCTTTGCTATAACCCTGCGTACTTAGGATTACAAACTGCGTTGAGTTATCATCAACTTTGGGATCAGGAAACAATACCAGTAATTCTAACACCACAAAAAATACGACAAGGGATACGTACTGTTGCTGGAGGGAATGTCATGTTTAGAAATATTCAAAAAAAATACTGTTTTGGTTTTGATTATTACCAAGATGGTATGTTTTATTTGCCGTACTCTGATATTGAGAAAACGTTTATTGACCTTGTTTTATTTAAACAACCTATTTCTAAAGAACTTTTAAAAATTTTTCGTAAAAAAGTTGATAAGAAAAGAGTAATTACATACTTGAAAGTATACCCAGAAAATATTAGAAGAAAGGTATTAAAATTAATTTAAGGTTGAACTAAAATCTATGATTTGTTAGCCTTGTGAACATCTCTATAAACATTTGTTTTACTTCTAGGGGTGTCAATAATGGATGAAAGATACTCATTCACATTAAAATGTACTTTAATTTTCTTAGGTGGAAGGTTAAACATAGCAAGGTTATCAATCACTGCTTGTTAATCAATAAATATTCTCTTCCAGCACTAAACTCATAAAGGTAGCTATTCAAGAAAAAACGCCGAGGGCAGGATTTGAACCTACATATCCTTTCGGAAACTGGTTTTCAAGACCAGCGCACTACCAGATTATGCGACCTCGGCAATGAGATTACGGTATGAAAAGAACTTTTAAACTTTCTTATTTCTTAATAAATTGCCACTGATGAGGTCTGTTTAGAATCATATGCTTGCAACGTTGTGTAACGTCAACAAAGGCAGGAATTTTTTTGTTAAAGGCGTCTAAAAAAAACCAGCGGTCATCAAAAGTTATATCTCCTTCAACACGAAATTCAATTTGTTCAAGAACTTCGCGGTGTATCAGCAAGCAACCAAGACCTGCTGATACAATAGGCTGCAATGGTTCTCCGTAAAAAATTTCATTATGGGTTAATGGCCTCATAGATGGTACTGGATCATCTGAAGGAAGCGACTTATAAGCTAAAGGAATGAGCACATTATTATCATTCCAAATATTTCTTGCAAAATAGATGCCAGAGATAAGCTTTTTATTGTGAGATAATAATTTTTGAATGAGATTTGGTGGCGGGATAACATCCTGTTCTAAGCTTAAAAACCATTCATATCCCCCGTCAAGAACTTTTTTTCTAAGGAGATTACGAGACGCAACAATACGCTCACGTGCTCCTTCAATCCATGGACCACGGGATACTTCAAAACCAAGGCTAGCAAGCTGCTTAAAATATTTAAGATCTTTACTATTCTCCACTAGAGCAACATCAAATTTGCGGTAAGTTAGACTGCGCAGCCCGTTCATGTACTCGAGAATACAATATTCTTTATGAAAACTAGTTGGACAGCCTACAAGCATATTATTTTTTACCATTTCTACTCGAAATTTGAGCGGTATTTCCTTTTTAAAAGAATACCAATTATAATGAATAGTATTACAACAATTATAATAACTATTGTAGTAATAAAAATTGACTTACCATGGATTTCACCACCTAGAAGAACACTTTTTTGTTGGCTCTTAAGCGGTGTTGCTTCCCGCTCAAGTTGCTTGAAATTATCAATAACAGCATCTACTTTAGTGGGTTCAACTGGCTCTGAGCCTGCAGTAATCTTGGTTATAAAATATGATTTATCACAATAAGCAAAATCATCAAATTTTACATTAGGATAAACACTTGGATGGCAGGATTTTGGCAGATTGTCTTTTAATAAGATGATCATTGACTCAACAGAATTATCAGGCAAGGGCACAGTCAGTTTGGTAATACCATTAGGATAAGTGGTGAAAATACTCCCTTGTGTTATTGAACCGGACTTAGAAAATGCACCTTCAACTGATTTGAAGTTAGACACAGCGTTAATAGTGATATCAACAACATCACTTGGATGAAGAACTACCCCTTGATTTAGCCCGCTTATGTTTAGATCAGCAATTAAAGAATCATTATCCATGCCACATTTAACAATGTCAACACCTAATAAGTCGCAAGTAAAAAATAATCCTGGACATGAGGCTGCATCTGAAATAGATCTGTTAACTCCGCTTTCAGTAAAAGTTGCAATAAATGTATGCATTCCTTCTTTATTTATAGAAGCAGATGGAGTAGTGAATGTGTCATATCGACTCTTAGCAGTATCACTAGCTTTAATGTGTTTACCTTCCCAAAATCCTGATAGTTTTGTTCCGTCCATGTTTATACTTATAGAATCAGTATAAATCTTTTGATCATCAAGGTCAGCAGCAAAAGTAATCTCGGCATGGCCATCATCGAAACATTCAATGTCATAAAACCTTAATGCATTGACTGCAGGAAGAAAAATTAGAACTAACAATAATAAAAAGTACCACCTCATATCTATGCTTATTTAAACTTGTTTTTAATCATTTTGGTGGTCTAATAATACCAATCAATTCAAAATTCAAACGATCAACAGCCCTGATAATGTCAATTTCGTTGCCCCCATGAACTAAAATGCAGTTATTTTTCAGGCTTACTGAAGTATCATTAGCTAATTCAAGAATTATCAAACCATCTTTTGTTTTATCACAGGTTAAAACCGGAATATCTGGATGTTTGCTATCAAACTCAGTAAACGAGCTAAATACAGGGATACCAAAAAATGACTCAATAAACCCATCTATACTCAATCCTGCTAGAGCTGTAAGCCCCCTTAATTCAGGATCAAATGGATTGATGCCAACAAATATTTTCTCCTTGCTTAAGACATAATCTTTTACATTACCTATAACAGAAATATTGTCTACTAAGTTTGGTGGATTACGAGAGTTTAGATAATATGGATTACCATTGTGTATAAACTCTACCCTGTATGTTGTGATCTTACCATTGGACACTGGTTGAACTTTAAAATCATTATACAAGTAAGCCCCTTCAATTGCTAGATTCTGTTTTACTAACACCGTACCTAAAAAGAGCAAGAATAAAACTACTACAACAAGAAATATTTTTTTTATTTTATGTTCATTATTCATGGGATAATACCAAGCAAGTTATAAGCTGATCTTTCTAAAATCTTGACAATGTTTTCTATTGACCCCTCAAAGTATAAACAGTTATCTTTAAGAGAGATATTTGAAGTATTATTTCCATCCAGTATAACTAAAACTCCAGTAGATTCGTCAGCATTGTCACAGTTACGAACTGGGTAATTATTAAGCTTACATAGCTCTGAGTCCGCAGGACATGCAGGAAATACCTTAGAGTTAATACCATAAACAGAAGAAAAACTATTAAATTTAACTCTAGCAAAATTACCCAAGCTTGATCCAGGGCTCGTACTAAAATATATCTTAGACACTTTAGAAAACTGAGAAAAATCCACTAATTCAATGTCTAGCACTTCTGAAGGCAGAAAAGAAAATATGACATCTTGATTATTTACTTTAGTAACCCAAGCATTATCAATAGGTTTAAACTCAAATCCATTGAACTCGCGAATATCTTCTTCGTTGTTATTTGAATTGCTTATATTCAAAGCACTGCCTATCATTATGCTAATAAAAAATAATCCAATAATTATAACACTAATTTTCTTGCGATCCATGAATAAGGCTAGAAGTAGTGGTTTTTATAATTTTCTTTTAAAAAATAGCAGGAGTTATGTATACTTCAACGATAGCCCCAATTATTAACAGGATTAAGGCAAGGACCATAAGCGCAGAAACATCGCGAATTATACGTTGAAACTTTCCAGTATAGAACTCATGGTGAATTACCGCTACAGAAATAATTCCACCAGCTAATCCACCTGCAAAATAAGCAAATATCTCAAAAATACCATGGGTAAGGTAACGTAGAACTCCAATAGTAAACAAACCAAAATACAATGACACCCTTTCGAGACCTACTGCTGCCGCAGCAGTGGAAAGCCCATTACGTATGTAAGCACCAGCAGCACCGGCAATAACACTGGCGTTCCATGTAAGTATAAAAATAGCCCCAGCACCGTAAAAAAATGAGAAAAATAAGCAGAATATTAATACTTTAACGTTATTATTGAATATTTTTATAAAAATTTTGCTACCTATAAGATCACCAGTACTAAATTGGTTTGTAACTGCGTTGCTATTTATGTTTTTAATAGTGCTAATCTGCGCTGAGAATAATGATTCAACCTGGTCGGATGGCAACAAAGAATACCAAATCACAAAAGCTATTAAGATGCCAAGAAATAATGCCATAAAGAAAGTTATTGCTTTACTATGAAATTTTAACAATCTTTTTTCTTCTAAAATAACCTCGCTTTTACGTTCTTCGCTTTTTATGGACGTATACATTAAAGGAATTGCGGCAAAAACAGTCAAGAACACCATTATCAAACTTGCTTGATCATGAAATATCCATAATCCAAGAATCACAGCAATACTAGCATAAAGAACTCCATATAAAAAGAGCTCCTTCATTGATCTATCACTCTCTTTGCCAGCAGTTAATGACTCAAGAACCATTACAAGGTTATTGTCGAATCTCACTATATTAATGTTTCGTTAGTGAACTAACTTAATGAGACTATTGAAACACCAATCATTATAACAATAATACTTACCCATCTTAGCTTGCTAATATTTTCTTTGAATAAAAATTTAGAGAGTAAAGCAACCAGAACATAACTAACACTCACTAAAGGATATGCCATACTCAAATCTAACTTTGATAGCACAACAATCCAAATTATACCGCTTAATCCATACAGAACAACCCCAAGCATAACAAATGGCCGTGTAAAAACATGAAAGAAATCTTTTACTAAAGTGTTTATTTTTAGATTAATTTCACCATGACGAATCATGCCGTACTTTAAGGATAATTGACCAAAGACAGCAAGTAGAATACTAATAAATGCTAAAGATAAACCAGCCATGTTAGCTTTTTGATAATAATATCACTCCAATAATTATTACTCCAACTCCCGTTCCCCTAACTAAACTTATTTGTTCTTTTAAAATAACAACTGATAATACTGAGATAATAGCCATTCCAAGCGCTAATAAAGGATATGCAAGACTCAACTCAACTTTTGATAGAGTTGTAATCCATAGTATTGAGCTAGCAATGAGCAAGCCCGCAGCAAGCCATATCCAACCGTTTGATATTATTGCGATACCAGACTGGATTATATTCCCAGGTATAAACTCAATAGTTTCAGCTTGTTGTTTTAATAACAGCTCTGATATGGATATAACAATCACAACTAACAATAAACTTCTAAACCCGCCTTTCATGAAGTGGTGTGATAAGGTAACTTTATATATATTTCTTATTGAATTGTTATATGTTAAAAAATAAATTACTGAGAATTAAAGAGATCAAACAGGAAACACATGATACAAAAACATACAAGTTTGATACTAAAGGGCTAAATGAAATTTTTTTACCAGGCCAATTTTATATGGTGTCTGCCGTGATAAACGGTATTGAAGTAAAGCGAGCATACTCAATTGCGTCAAGTCCAACTGAAAAGGGGATTATAGCAATAACAATAAAGATTATGAACGGCGGTAAGTTTTCAACACATAGCTTTGAGCGTTTCAAAAAAGGGGATGAAGTAAACTTTACAGGACCATACGGTAAATTTGTTTATCATGATGAATTAAAACCGGTTTATCTTTTAGGCGGCGGCAGCGGTGTTGCACCATTAAGAGCGATAATGAAATACATAATTGATAAGAATATTCAAGTGCCAGTTAAATTAATATGCTCTAACCATACACCTAAAGATATCATATTCAAAGAAGAATTTGAACAATGGGCAGAAGAACATAAGAACATAAGCTGTTATTTTACCATCACTAGTCCAAATGGGGTGGTATGGAATGGGCATGTAGGGAGACTGGACCAAGAAGTAATTAAAAAAGAAGTTGATGATGTTGATGGATTATTTTTTATTTGCGGACCACCAGTTTTAGTAAAAGCAATTGAGACATCACTTATCATGCTGGGAGTACGAGAAGAAAATATCAGAACAGAAAAATATAATTAATCGATACATTTATAACTCTTTTATGTTTATGAATATTATGAAAAAAGTTTGTGATGATATTGTTTCTCTAAAATTAATTATATCACTGTCTGGGAAAATAAGAGGTGTTTGATGAAGGGCGATTTGTTTTGCTCTTCATCTTTTTTTTATGAAGCAGTTTATATGCTTTGATCTTGATGGGACTATTGTATCTTCAGACTTGGCTAATACAAAAGCATATCTGCATGCATTTAAGCTGTATAGCCTACCATTACCAAACCAAAAAAAATTGATCAGCCTTTATGGAAGACCACATGAAGAAGTTGTAAGCCAGTTTGTGCATAAAGATACACCTAAAAAAATAGTTAATAGCATTGTATCAGCACATGAACATTTTTTAATAAAGGAATCATATAAAAGTATAATGTTAATACCCCATGTTTTTGTTATTTTAAAAAAATTAAAAAAGGATTATCTTATGGGAATAGTTTCAAATTCATCCCATGCAAGCATTGAGAAATCACTAAAAAAAACAGGGATCCCACTATCATGGTTTTCAGTTATAATCGGTGCTGATGAAGTTAAAAGGGCAAAACCATATCCCGATGGATTAGTAAAAGCAGAAAAAATCCTTAAACAAAAACCAATAGCAATGATAGGGGACAGTATATATGATATTATGGCTGCGAGAAATGCACACATACCTGGTATTGGAGTTTTAACAGGAAACTATACAAGAAAAGAGCTCTCACTAAATAAACCAGCATATATAATAAAATCTTTAGCTTATCTACCAAAAATTTTAAATAAGCTACGATAAAGAATATTTTGGATGGTATTAATAGAAATTCTGTTTACATTAGCGATTATTTCTGTGTTAGTTTTTTTATTGTTTAAGGTGTCTAATTTAATTATAAACACTGGTTTGATAATAATAATTATATTGCTAATATTATTTTTGATCTTTAACGTAAACATACTATTTGAAACAATTAAAGGACCAATACAAGGCGAGGTTAATGATAATTTTGATTTAACCGAAGAAGAATGCAGAAAAATTGGCGGCGATTACGGGAGGCATGGAATTGCTCAAAACTTATATTGTAACCCTCCAACAAGTGATGGCGGGAATATATGCAATAAATCAGATGAGTGTGAAGGGTTATGCATGCTTAGTGATGATGGTAAGGGGTATTGTCAAAAGTATAAGTACCAGTTTGGATGTTTCTCAGCATTACAAACTGATGGAGTTATAGCTCTGTGCGTTGATTAGTTAGCTTCTGTTTAATTTTTGGAGTTTTGTTTGGCATTGCGTAGGAGGTTTAATAATCTTTTCTTACTGTTACTTACTGTTTAGTTTATAATAATTTTTATATATTAGTTATAAACTGACAGAATAATATGTACGAAGGCGAAGAAGAAATTGATGAAGAAGGTTTTGAAGAAGACTATGGTTCCTCTGAGTCTACACAGGAAGAATCTACTGATGATTATGATGGAGAAGAACTAGATGAAGTTGAAGAAGGCTTTATGCAAGGCTACGTTGAGGGAGAAAGAGCAGCTAAATGCTCACTATGTAAAAAGTTACTTGGTTCAGTATTCGTTGAAGAAGAGATAGACGATCAAATATACCGTTTTTGTAATGAACAACATGCTGAAGCATTTAAGAGGAAACATACCGAACCTACAGAAGAATAAGCTTACTTGTGCTTATATTTTTTTGTAATTGACAGGCTGATAAGGATTAGTATCATGAAAACAAGTAAACCAAAAATTACCTCAGAAAAATGAAATGATTTTTTATCCGAAATTGTTTCTTCAAACTCTTTTTTTATTTCCAAATTTTCGCCAGTTGAGTTATATTCTTGTGCGGGAGTGATATTCACAGCCAATTCTACATTTTTTTCTGGATTAGTACATAAATGATTAGAACATGAATCATCACACTCACATTCTTTGTCTTTACATGGATTATCAAACCTAAACTTCACTTTATCAGAATCGACATCTCTTAGGTGAACTCCAATTGTGTTTACATTTCTATCCTCGCTTATAATTGCCTTTTCGTTATTGATGCATATAACCACTTTATTGTCAAAAGAATTTATTGAAAGTAAAGTAATATTTTTACCCCTAAAAAGAAAACTATCATTTACTTCAAGAGTGGCATAATCAGTTTTAGCTTCGACAAAGATAACACTAAGAAGTACCATTAAGATAAGCATTAAGTAAACTTTCATGAGTTGGTGTACTATCAAAAAATATAAAAGGGTTTTGGCTATCTTTTAATTAAAATTCTACCCTTTTTGGATATGATACTTACTTCTTCCTCGTTTTTAAAACCGCTAACTTTTGAAACAATACTTGGAAGCTTGATAACACCGGATTGTATCTTTAAATTTGTAATAATCTCTTGGCTGTCTTGATTATCACTTAAAATCTTAGATATTTCAGAGTTATTAACTGAGTTTTTGTACTCTTTAGCTTTCTTAAACAGGTACTCAGCGATCATGCCTCCAATGTTCTTATTGGTTGCATTTGTTATACCTTCAAGCCCAGGGCTTAAATTAACTTCAATTACGTAAACCTTATCAGACTCAAGCATATCAACTGCACAGATATCTGCACCAATAGCCATTGCAGAACGTACAGCGATGTCTTCTGCTTGGTCATCTAACTCATGTGCAATACCTACACCGCCCTGATGGATATTAGCACGGTTCTCAAATTTTTCAGCTTTTCTGATCATAGCAGCCATGACTTTATTCCCAATTACTATGGCTCTAATATCTGTTGCATTGGTTTCTATATATTCTTGTATAATATACGGTTGTTTAAAAATTTCAAGAGAATCAGCTATGGATTTTGCGCTACCAATTGAATCAGCAAATAAAACTCCCTTTCCATGTGTTCCTTCTGGGATTTTTATGACTAATGGATAATGTGCTTTTTTAAGAATTTTTTTGGCAGCCTCTATATTAGCAGCGACGTAACTTTGAGGTATCGGGATGTTTTTCTTTTGAAGCTCAATAAGTGTAAAATACTTGTTATGACCATTTGTAAACCCTGACGGGATTATTGGTAGATAACATTTATGCTGCAAAGACTCAGTAATTGCACGTTGTAACATACTATACTTGTGGGAACCACGGATATAGACACAGTCAAAATCTTGAAGTTTTGTTCCATCATACATAGCTATAATACCCTTGCTTGAAGCATGTACGTCAATTTTTTTGATATTGATATCAACAACTTCAGAGAAGTATTTCTTTGACTCTTCCATTATAAGGCGACTACTCTTTCCACCGAGACTTATTACTCCAAGCTTCATTTCTTTTTAGATGGATCTATCAAAAATCTTCTTTTTAAAGTTCTTGTTCCTATTAGAACTTGATATTTCATATGCTCACGGTTTGTGATAGTAAACAAGGTCCTGATCTTTCTCCTTTTGATTGTTAATACTGCAAATGCTGTTTCCCTCTTTTGATAACCTGTAGCTGCTCTTATATTAATACTCTTTTTATGTAATTCTAATCCAAGCTTTTTAGCTAGTTTATCATTAATGCTGTTATATTTTGAACCGGTATCAATTTTTGCGCGTACTTTGAAACTTTTGTCTCCATGTCTGATGGATACCCTTTCAGTCAAACCAATGATTTCCATACATAATTTTCGTGATAGTTCGTATATAAAATTGTCGGAAAGTTTTATATACTGTTCTCATTTTCTGTCCAAATATGCTTGAAACAAATGGGTTAGAATTGGTTTTAGAAGTGTTTGATGGCTGGGTTAAAGTTCCAGTCTATCTTCCAACATATATATCTAGAGATGGCCAGTGGGTACCAATTAAATCTGGTGAAGAATTTATTGCTGTAAAAGGTGATTCAAGATTTGTAGTTCCAAGAGATTCGTTTGTTTGGGAAGTTGCACATGGTTATACTGGATGGATAAACTTTTATTTTAAGGAAAATATGCCTGATGAAATAATGAGTGATGGTGAAATTTATGCAGTTCCAAAACAATGGTACGAACAAGATAAAGATTCCGCCCCTTAATTTCTTTTCTTATTGATGCTTCGTATTTTAATCGGTTTTTCTTTCTACTTTTTTGCTGTGCTCAAACATGTAAAACTGCTTGATGGAATAAACCAAGGAAAAACTAATTTTTAGCCAGAATAATCCACTCAAGGAAAGTTTTATATAAACTCAGCACAGCGTATATCATAATGAGGTGAGAATAAGGTGCAAGGATCAAATTTAAAAAAAGTGGTACTCTTCTTGATGTTTGCCATCTTATCATACTTATCATACTTGCTATTAAAACCTTATCTAGTAGTAATTATTGTAGCTGGCGTTGTTGCATATTTCCTATGGCCACTTCAAAGAATGATAAATAAGCATATAAAAAGGCCAGCAATAGCAGCGTTGATATTATTGATACTATTAACTGCATTAATATTAACATTTGGAGGGCTTATTGCTAATGCAGTTATCAATGAATCTTTTGAATTGTACCAAAATGTGAAAGATTTTAAAATAAGCGTGTACACCAGCGAGATTAATAATTTTTTAGGTAAAAATATTGATGTGGACATTTATATTAAAAAAATTATAAATGATTCTCTAAGCTTTATCCTTAAGGGAGCGACATCATTTATTTTGGGTATACCTCAAAGGATTATAGGTTTTGTTGTGTTTGTGTTTGTACTTTATTATCTTCTTAAAGAAGGGGATACTGTAACGGCGCATATAAAAAGATTACTTCCGTTAGATCAAAAGGAAAAAGAATCATTGCTTAATAGATTTAGAATAGTTTTCAAGGCAACAGTATACGGGGTTTTGTTAGCCGCATTGATACAGGGAATTGTTGGTACAATAGGCTTGCTTGTGTTTCAAGTACCATCACCAATACTATTTGGGTTGTTGCTAACTGTTGCATCTACAATACCATATCTTGGTGCATCAATAGTATGGTTCCCAATAGCATTGTACTTAATTGCAATAGGAGATTTGTTTAATGGTTTTGGTTTGATGATATTTGGAATAGTTGTAGTAAGCTTTGTAGACAATGTAGTAAGACCATTTATAATCAGCAAGAAATCTGAGATTCATCCAACAGTAATATTACTTGGAGTATTAGGCGGGCTTTTATTGTTTGGTTTTATAGGATTAATAATTGGTCCACTGGTATTGGCATTGTTTACTACTTTAATTGGTTTTTTTGAAAAAGAATACCATAGTTAGTCGCCTTCAAACTTAATAAGAGAAAATACTTTTATCCCATTTTGCTCAAGCTTTTCTCTGCCTTTTAGGTCTGGTAGCTCAATAATAAATGAACACTCAATAACATTACCACCTAATCTGTTAATCAAATTAACTGCTGCAAGACTTGTACCTGCGGTGGCGATTAAGTCATCTACTATAAGCACGTTATCGCCCTGGTTTATAGCATCAGTATGTATCTCAAGTGCGTCACTTCCGTATTCTAGATTATATTCTTCTTGAAGTGTTTCACCGGGCAGCTTACCTTTCTTTCTTATAGGAACAAACCCAACACCTAACTTTTCTGCTAATATTGCTCCATGAATGAAGCCGCGAGATTCTATCCCTGCAACAACATTGATGTTCATTTCTTTATAACGATCATAAAGATGGCTTATTGCTTGTGAAAGGCCCTTAGGATCTTTAAGCAGAGTGGTTATATCTCGAAACATCACTCCTTGTCTAGGCCAATGCGGGATTGTGCGTATTTTTTCTTTGAGATAGTCCATAGCTGTTGTTAGATCTTATAATTTAATACTTTTGTTACACTAAAATAGATAGGTGATAAGGTTATAACAATATACTTAAAGAGAGTAGGGTAGGCATAAGCCGCCTTCTGTCAGTTCCCGTGATGGTCGAACTGAGGTGACATTCAACTTAGCACCCTTTTTGGGCTTGCACCGATTGGGGCTCACCGTTTCATCATGCCAGTATCATTGTCAGCTGTTTAACAGCATCATCCTAAATAAAGGCTGTATCGTTTCTGTGTGGTTGCCTTTTCTTTCGAAAACTTCCTTTTCAGAAAGCAACCCATAAGAGCTCTTAACGAGCTGGTGGGCGGACTTTCCTCAGTCATAGACCGTAAGTCACCTACCTACCTACTACTAAAACACACTATCTTTTAGCTTTTAAATTTATCTGATAAACTCTTTAACGGCATCACGAAACCAAAACAGCAGATCATTTACATAGTTTCCTTCGCTGCTAAATGACAAAGAAACAGTGGCTCCATTGTTGAGGTTTGGAATGTCCCCCCAGAATAGAGGAAATACTGCTGGCTGATTAAAGCTTAGACTTTCACTAAGTGTATCTTGTTTTTCTGATTCATATAAATATCTAAGTCTTAAACCAAGTGAAGGCACTTCTATAGAAATGCCTCCGTCCACTTGCCCGTGCTGGTCTAGTTTTGCTGATGGATGGAAGCCAATTAATTCATCATATAATCTTCTAGTTAGGTATACATCAAAATAAGATGAACCACTAGTGTATCTGCTGGCTATTCCTAATGTTTCTTGTTCAAACAAGACATCTGGCAGGCATAATCTTTCTTTAGTGCCCAATTGTCTATTAAAACTCCCCATAAAACTTTCATTGGAGCATTTTGCCCAACCGTTAAATAGTCTTGTTGGATCTTCAGCTTGAAGCAGGACAAATAATTCTAAATCTAAATCTGAAATATCAAATGAACTAAAATCACCAGTCCATCCTGTTTGAGTAATAATACCATAACCACCTAATGTATCTGGGTGTATGCTTAGCCTAGCTCTACCGGTCATAGAAACAAAATTAGCATAATCAAATTCTACAAAATCTCCAATTGCTCCAACAATCAAGTCTAAACTAACATTTTCAAAGAGATTAATGCTATCTGGTGTTATGTATGCGCCTAACTCCCCGCCCCATAGACTGTGAGTAGACTCGCTGGAAGTTTTTGTACTAACGGTTGTCCTTTCAAATGGATTGCTTATACTTAGATGATCAAGAAACTTTCTAGGCGGCAGCTCACTCTCTGCCAGGCTAACTGATAAAGTATCCCCGCTATTACTGGTTAAGTATTTCCATCCGCCACTAAGACCTAGTATGAATCTTGGTAATCTAAATTCTTTAAGACCATAAACTAATAATCTCTGATTATGCTCTGTGCTGCTTTCTATTACTGTATCTCTGTCAAGATGATAAGCAATTAATGGTCTTGAGATTGTCCATACACTATGAGAATCTGTTGTTAGTTCTGTATCTTTATGGACTGTGCTATCAAAATCTATACCTAGCTTACTTGATATACTATGTTTAGTTAAACCTCTTTCGTGTTGTATATGATCTTCTAATCTTTGTGATTCAACACCTAGCTGCAAGTTTGAGTCATTAAAAAATTGGTTAGTATGGGATATATTACTGCCTGAAGTATTAGCTTGCCTCCTGGCAGAGTTAAATGTAAACTCTGGTAAGATGGACATGCCACGCTGCCAATTAGCTATCGAATATGATCTACGGTTGCCGCCAGCGATGGAAGAGTATCCTATAAGCTCAGCTCTGAATAGCGGTCTTGTATTGCCAGTATTGTCAATTATTCTTATTGTTGAGATGTTATTATCAAAGAGGCTGTTTGTTGTTCCTTCTTCAAATGGTGATATTTCAGATGCTACGCCGGGAAGATTTAACTCAAGCCTGTACGTTGTTTCAATGTCGGGTATAATTTCTGATAATTTAGCTCTTAGTGCTTCTGCTTCTTTTTCAAGTAGTTTGATGTATTCATACCTGTAATACTCAAGCCCAAATTTATCTTTTATGTCTTGTAAGACATGAAGCCGGTATTGTCCGTTTATTAGATCATTTACTATTTCTTGGTTTTTAGTTGTTTCGCTGATAAAGTTAGGATCTTGGTTCTGTTTGGGATTAGGGACATTTTGTGCGTGAGAAATACCGGTGTACAAAACTATTGCTGCAAGCGCTGAACTTAAACCTTTACTCAAAAAATTAGTTAAAGCCACTATTATTGAATAGTGAGTAGCTATTTAAGCTTTTTTTAAACATAATCAAAATACATAATGCATAATCTACTTATTACACAGCTAGATTATTGTTGTTTAACTGAAGAATATGTTTCTTTTCACCAAACTGATATAACAATACCCTTTTATATTTTATTAGAACTTTTTTTTAAAAAAATTCGGGAGAAAAGTGGCAATTATAGAAATAATCAAAGTCCAAGCAGTGTTTAGTGGAATTATGCTAATAATATGCTGGTTTTATTGGCTAACCATAAAAGATAAGGTGGTATTATACCAAAAAACACTAATAACCGTGTTATTCCTAATAATCTTTGTAGTGGCAGCGCAGGTTATCAACCTGTTTTTTAACAATTCTGCATTAATCATAGCTCAATGGGTGATAACGTTAGTTGTGGCTGCAATAGTTTGTATAACTGCATTTGCTATTTTGGATGGTCTTAAAAAAGGTAGAAAGCAGGAATTTGACAGTATCTTAGCAAGCAACCAAAATTATGAAGAAGCTTTTTTCAAGAAAAAATTCATTATACCTCAAGTAGTACAGTTAAGAGAGCTTAAAGCTAAGATCATAAAATATGAAGAACAAAAAATAGGTTTAGAACAAGATATTGATAATACAAGAACACGGTTGAGTGAGTTAGAATTAAAAGTTGAATCAAAAAATGCTGCTTTTACTGAACGTGAAAAGAACATGAAGAATAAAGAAATGACCTTAGATAAATTAGAAAAAAAGCTGAACTACGACGAAGAAGAAATAAAGGAAGAACTAGATGAAATAAAAGATCTTAAAATTAAACTTAGAGAAAAACACAAAGAGATAAAATCAATAAAAAACCAAAATAAAGAATTTATCAACCTAAAAGAAAAAGAAAAATACCTAAAAACTACTGAAAAAGAATTGTTATCCCTTAAAAAAAGTTTAGAAGAAGAACAAGAAAGAATTGAAGATCAACAAGATAAACTTATCAGTGAGCGAAGGAAACTAGAAAAGTTAAAAACAAAGGAGATTCATCAAGATGATGTATGAACTGTTAATAATGATAATTGGATCAGTGGGCTTAATAGTTCTTTCTTTAATATTCCTAATAAAAGTGAAACCATTTGAAGACATGAAGCATAAACAGGGGTTGAGTTTATTGTTAATGAGCGGGTTATCATTTTTATTATTGATATTATTAGAAGGCATAAAAACAATATATACTAATCTATATCTAATAAAATGGCTCCAGGTTAGTTGGATTATTACAACACAGTACTTGGTGGTTTTACCAGTTATGGTACTATTATTGTTTGTAGCTTTGTATAGCCTACCAAAAGAAACATGATATCAGGAGAATCCGACTAAGGCCAGTATTCCAATAGTTTTATTAACTAGATATTTTGCTTATGCGCATGTCTAGTAAATCTCAGGAAGAAGAAATAAATCTTAGCGATAGAGCAAGCTTGTCACTAAACTGCTTAATAATAATATTTGTTGGGTCCGCGAAACTAGCGAAGCAATGCATACTGATGGAAGATCGTCAGGCATCTATTATGTCGCTGAGCTTGGGGGGTGCCGACTACAATTTAGTGTGGGCGATGCTTTTACCGGTGTTCTTTATTTTTATCGAGTGGGAGGTCTGGTCAGTGATCTTGAAATTACTGATGATCGACTAAATGATTACTTTAGAATAAAAGAAGATAAATACCAAATACAACAAAGACAAATAAGAGCAAAAAGAGAAGAAACAAAAAAAATGGAACGTAGGGTTAGAACAAACGAACTTATCGATGTGGTTATGGAAGCACTTCAATCCTGAGCTGCTAAGTATTAATTTTAACGTCCTGTTTGGGATCTATTTGTTAACAAAAATTTTAAGCATTGTAAAACATTTAAGTGAAGTATTATTTTTTAAATATGAATACTAATGCGGTTATGCATCCACCTATTGCAACAGCAATTAAATCAAGAATGGTATCAGTATAACCCTTTGTCAAAATTAAAAAGGGTGGTGGTAGAATTGACAAAACCCATTCAAATATCTCCCAAACACCGGCTAAAGCAAGAGAGAAAGCTACAGCAATTAGAGCTAACACTTTTTTGTTATTAAAATAATTATGCAGTATAACAACTGTAAGACCAGCCGTCCATGCGCCAGAAGCAAGATGAAATAATTTATCCAGCCCAAAATATTTAGGGTCTTGTTTCCAATAATTAGAGAAGAATAAAATCATTTCTAAGATAAAAATCATCATGATTGCTGCATCAAGCTTGTAGTATGAATTATTTTTTTTACCCTGAAAAAATAATGGAGCTGTTAAAAAAAAAGCTGGTACAGAAAATAACAAAGCATTCCAATAATGTTTTAAGGTTAAAACAACTAAGAGTACACAATACATTACGCGTAAGGTTGTTGAAATGTGCTTCCAGTTCATAAGAAAGAACTTTTATTTTGCTTTTTAAGGATTTTGTTTGCTTATTTTAATTTTTTAAGTAATTATACAGCAGTAGTGGTGGGTTGAACTGATACTTTGTTTAGTTGTTACTATTTTTTACAGATAATTTTACAGATAAGGATATATACGGTATGGGTATTATTTTCTTTATGCATGAAGAACTGAAAAAATTAACGATTAAAGGTAAAAGGAATGTAGCTAATCAAACAGGAGAATATAATTTAGCTGTTGAAGACACCCTGCTAGGAAGCTTGGTCATTGATGATAGAAGTGAGCATATAACCCCATGGACTTTGGTATGGCCCGACACTAAAAATAATCTTAATTCTTTAGAAAAATCATTTTTAGAAGTTGTTGATGCATTCTCAGAACAAATTAATTTGAAAGGTTGTGATTTAAAAGCTCTAAAGTTCTACATTTATACCACGGCTGCTTGGGAGCATTTTACGTTTAGAGAGCCAGAATCTTATCCGTTTCGTCCTTTGAAAGAAATTGATAAACAAGATGACTCTCTTATATTCTATTATGGAACTAGCCAACAGGTTTTGGATGCTTATTATTCTTCGTTAAGTCAGGCAAGCTCATCAGATGTTGATGAATATAGATTCTTTTATAATGATAAAATAAATCCTAACTTTAGGGCTCGCATAACAGGAGGCAGCAAACCATTTGTTTTAGAATTTGCTGGATCTCAAATTAATCTTCCTCAATGGCAGGGACGAATTGGATCAACAGATCATTATCCAACACCAGGATTATTGCGGTATATAATTAATCACCATCAAGAAAAGAGTAAAATTGAAAATCTTGATTTAGATGACGCTGCGCAGAAATTAAATGAAACTATCCGAAGGACATTGTGGCCAGGCAGACCAACACATATTATTTTAGAGAGGCATAGAAAACTTACAACAAGAAGTTCGCAATTTGATAATACCCCAGCAGCTTCCGAAGGTGAAGTAGTTATTCATACATATCGAGAATTTTGTAGTTTAGAGGAAGCAGTAGAAGGATTAGAAGAAAAACCAGAAATTTATTTTGGATTGTATTCACGAAATGAATGGCAGGGTATCTATGAGATTATTCTAGCTAACCATGAAATGGATCAACACATTTTGCCTGACCAACAAGGTGACTTTGTGTTTCTAAGATCTTATCAGGTTGAGCTAGATGATGATATGTGGGAAGCAAGAACTGAAGTTTCTTTCCATAGTCTATTTGAAGAGTTAAAAAAGAAATTTGAAACTGAGAAGGAACATGGTAGGCCTAAAATATACGGATTAAGAAAGATTTAGCCATAACACGAGGTATTCATGGTAAGAAAACTTATATACATTTTTTAAAGTTATATTTAAACCCTGTTAGGGTGACCACGGTTTGAGGAAGTTTTATATATGTGGTCACCTTTATAGGTTTATGTTCATTGAAAAAAGACGTTCTGGAAAAAATACTAAGTATTATTTAGTGCATTCTTATAGGGACAAGCAAAATAAAGTTAAGAAGATTAGAAAATTTCTTGGATCTAATCTTTCAAAAACTCAGCTTGAAAAGTTACAACAAAGAGCTGAAGTGTTGATTCTTGAGCGTATTAAAGAATCAAGAGTTGAGGTATTTGAGTTTTCTCTTTCTGAGAAAGAGATCGAGAAACTAAACAAGTTAAGCAAGGAGATTAAAATAGTTCATTTGGATAAAGAGGCATGGAAACTATTTACTGAAGATTTTGTGTATAACACCAATGCCATTGAAGGGTCTACTGTCCTGCGTGATGAAATTCCTAAGATTTTAGAAAAGAAAAGGGTGACAGATCCTGAAGAGATTGAAACAAAAGGCGTTGCAAAAGCTATAGGTTTTATTAGAACAATAAAGCAAGAGTTTTCTCTCTCCTTCATGAAGAAACTCCATTTATTATGTTTTGCTGGTTCAAAAGATTTTGCTGGGAAGTTTCGAGATGTTGAAGTTGCTGTTGTAGACCGTGAAGGGAATGTTATTCATAGTGGCATTCCTGTGAAAGAAATGAATGAAGCTCTTGAAGAGCTGGTTGAGTGGTATAAAGAGAATAAACAAAAGTTTACCCCAATAGTTCTTGCTGGTATTATTCATAACCAATTTGAGAATATTCATCCTTTTGCTGACGGTAATGGGAGAGTCGGAAGGCTGTTGTTAAATTATATTCTCTTACGGCATAAATATCCTCCAATTAACATTCTTCTTGAAGATAGAGCTACATATTACAAAGTTTTACAAGATTTTGAGAGAAGACATAAAGTAAAGCCGATAGTTGATTTTTTAATAAAACAATATCAGAAAACTCTGAAACAGGTGACCACACAAAAGAAAAAAAGCTAAAATGTAGGGGTAATATACCCATAATAAAAACGCCCAAGCCGGGAATCGAACCCGGATCGCAGCCGTTCTACAAAACCATAAATGAATTTTTCGACAGGGCTACGTGATAGCCGTTACACTACTTGGGCATTAGGGTGAGTTCACATAATAACTTATAAAGATTGTGTCTTTCTGCTTATATCATCAAATAATTCTCTTCCGCTCATGATAACAACATCTTGATCTAACATTGACACGAATTTCTGAATCTTTTCCATAACGTCTTCTTCATCAACAGCATGTACTACAACATTGGTATGCGAGCCTACTGGTGATCGGTTAATTTCAGCCGCTAGTTCTTCTGCTGTTTTGTGCCCGGACCATATCGAGCTTGCTCCAATGATTGGTGTGCTGCCAATATACCTTACTGCACCTGCTAGCTCTGAATAATACTCACCGCCTTTAAACAAAACACCACTTGTTATATTAGCTAAATGATCTGCAATTTTAATATCTGGTTCATCAATAACAGAAACAACTTCTAAATCCAAACTTCTTAATAATCTACTGCAATCTTCTGCGTATTCGGTTTTGTAACTGAACATACTTTGAAAAGTATATGCCTGGCATGTTGATGCGCCTATAAAGAAATCATTTGGCCCTGCATTTTTGTAATAGTATTCTATTAATGTTGGAGCGAGTAAAGCAATTATTGGTGGTACTTCCCAATTGATTGGAAAATCAGTTTTATGTAAGAAAAATTCTTCAGTAAGAAAGTTTCTAGAAAATAAACCAAGATTATCTCCGTCACTTAGATATATTGCTACTGCTTTTGAATCTCTTGGTATAGTAACAAAATGATGATTTGGCTGAACTAAATCATTAGTATTTATCTGATTAAGAACTGACAGATTTGAGATAGTATTTGAAGGTATTGCCAATAAAGAATTAATTGAAGCATCCCGCACCCATTCGTACTCACTATTATTTCCACGCCACCCCAACACTAATCTTCCAGGTCTTGAGCTAGAAAAAACTTCTCTTGAGAATTGAGGGCTGCCTTCACCTGAATGGAATACACAGATATTTTCATAAACTGCAAAGTCTGTTATAAAATGAAGAAGTGATGGTTCTATCTCTATCAAGTATCTATCATTACAATCAACATTTTCTAATACCCATTTATTGTCTAGCTCACTAGCATCAAATCGTTCAAGTTTTTTTATTGTTTCAGACAGCTTTTCTTCTAATGATCTTTCTACTACTATCGCATTTTTTATTCCGGCTAATGAAACTGCTGCGTATAATGATTCTTTTCTGTGCTTATCGTAAATTATATAACCGCTTATGCTACTCAAGTGTTTTTTAAGATGCCAGTCTATATCATCATTGTAAGAGATAGTGATACCATGATTATCACTTAAGTAGTTTAACCAGCCTTCTGGACCAAAAGGTGTGATCCATATCATCGAAGGTTCTTTTCTTGCCGATAAACCTTGAAGACTTGCGATTAATACTTGTTCTTCGGGTGATAAAAAACTGGTATTTATGACGTCTAAATTATAGGGGGTGTAGTATTGTGGTGGTTGATAGGTATGAATATATTCTTGAGTCTTAAAGGGTGTTGCTTCTGGATTATAAGATGAACTTCCTGATCCGCAACCAATGCTCATCCCTAAAGCAAGAGCTATAATTCTTTTAGAAAAAAGTTTTTTCAAAAGCACTTATTTATTTTTGTAGTGATTAATATAAAAGTCTTTTCTTAACAAAAATGTGTTGCTGGGATATTCTCTTTGATGCTTAAATGGATTATGTGTTGAGCTGGGTAGTCGGTATATTATAAAGATTATTTAGCGCCCCTGTTCTTTTTTGATCGCTTATCTTTTATTTTAAAATTATTCTTTGACAGATTTAATAAATTATCTTTTGCGTTTTTTTGGGTGATTATGCTATCTCCAAGCTGCTTTTCAATATCTATTCTTGTGTTTCCTGCAATAGTACCTCCTCTTATTGCTATGTTTTTGCTGTCTTCAAACTTAGCTGGATTTTCTTTTTTTGATAATTCTGTCGTAGTTGCTTCCGCTAGCATATTCAATACAAGCTCAAGATTGGTCATATTGTCTCTCAAATTCTCCTTTTTTAAGTTTTTTAGCTGTTTATATTCAGCTACTGTCTTACCAGACCATGCTTTTGTAATCTCATTTGTAAGAATAGCAAAGTCAGATTCTTTTTCTAGTCCAGACCTGTTCCATTCATCAGTTAATTCTTTTCTGACTTCTATGGTTTTTAGCCTTTGATTAATCCATTCTTTGGAATGCCCTTTTTGCAGATAGGTTTTCATAGCCCTATCGAATGCAAGTTCAGGGTCATATGTTTCATTTATTCTCTCGTTACCTACTTTAGCAAGCCATACTTTGAAAGGCTCTGCTTTTTTTGAAGGAATTGATTGGGCAAGCCTTAGGATTTGCTCGGTGTCGCCTACATCTGTGAGCCTCATCTTGCCATCTGGTGAAAGCATTTTCAAAGTGTTACAATTTGTAACGGTTTCGCTTCCTTCATCTTTCAGTCTCATTTTCAGGACCCTCCAATATGTTTGCGGGTTTTCGCTCCCTGTAAGCACAGCTATAACATCAACAATTGAAAAATACCATTTTTCCTCTTCTTGACTCCATTCTACTCTTACCTTTTTGTTCTCAAATAGTTTTATTGCATGTTCTTTGTCCATTGTTTCACTTCAGACTAATTTCACTTTAAACGCTTTCTGCATTAAGGAATTTTTATTTTTTTTAAAATACTTATTCATCTCTTCTAACGTTGTTCCTGTGATCGTTCTAGCAGCTGTTTTTTATAGTACTTTCTTATTGTAAATTTTTCATTGTCCATATCGATGATTTTCCATTTTTCTCCATGATTACTTTCTAATCATGACCCATTTTTAATATCACATGTTGTAATCGAGATTTAGAATTTATATGTGTTGCTGAGAAAAAACCTAAAAGTTTTCGAATTATTTAGAATAATCTTCTAAAAATCAGGAATTTGTTAAATTTAGTATAATCACCAGCATTCAACTTAAGAATCATCACCCGTTATTGCGACAGAGAGATTTGTAGAAACATTTAAAAGTCTGTATTGAACAAAGTTGTATAACCCGCTGTAGTTTAGTGGTAGAACATTCGGCTGTAGCTAGTAGCGCTGTTTTGACCTTAGCACTTGCCAGGGATGATAAATATTCAGCAGAACCCGGAAAGTCGCTGGTTCGAATCCAGCCAGCGGGATTTTACTCATTTTTTTTAGCAGTCAAATATAATCTATTGGACTTAGTTTGTAATCTTTTATTTTTATTGCTGTATAATACAGCTGCTGGTGGCAATTTTATTGTTCCAACAATATGAACTTTACTGTGCACTTTATATGTTAAAACTCTTTCTTCTCCGGGAGCTAAGTTTCCAAATCCCCATGTTAATCTTATTCCCTGAGCTGCTTTTTGAATTTTTTCTGGTTTTAAAGTTCCAAACTCAGGTGTTGGGCTCATTAAGTGCGGCAGAAAATCTACTATTTTTACATTAGGGATATTACCAAGCTTATTCCTGATTATTAATTTTATTTTTATCTCTGTTATACCATCTTTTTCTCTTGTTACTGAGTAAAGCTCCTTTTTAATTGTTATTTTTCTAGTGAAAAAATATACTATAAATATTATTAATGCTATTACTAATACTACACCAACTACAAATGATCTAAAATCAACTTTTACAACTATCTCTTGGTATTCACCAGGCTTTAGCTCAAATGCCCACTCGAAATAGTTTTTAGTAGCTGCTGTTGGAGCCGGTGTTGCTACTGCAAATGTTTGTTCAAATCTGTTTAATGGTATTCTAACTTTTTCTTCTACTGCTAAATTTCCATCATTAGTTTTTACCATGGTAATCTCTTTTTTAAAAAATGAGTTTTTCTTCTGAACTTGTTCTGTTATGTCCGGGTTTTTAATTATCTGAAATGTTTTTTTGTAATTACCAAGCTCTTCTTTTTCTGTTACTACTTTTATTTGCAGTGTATACTGGCCCGGTGTTGTTGATGTTGGGATATCAAGCAGAATTTTTTTACTTATTTTTACATCGTAGATAAGTGGAGTAGTGAATTCATCTTCAAATAATTCTGATATTATCTTTACTGTAGCATTCTTTATCAGAATGTTTACTGAAGGTTCTACAGTTACTGTAAACTCTTTTTCTTTTGAAATTGTTATGTCATCTGGCAGATCAGTATTAATTATGGTTAATTGCGGAGGGTTTATCAATCTAAACTCTAATGGTATTCTGACTTTTAATTCAGGATTTGTAACTGCTGTTATTGTTAGCATTGTTTGTATTCTCTGATTAGGTGGCACTGATTCGAATGTTTTAATCTTAACGTCTACATCCCTTGTTTCTCTTGGTGGTATTTTGATAGTATGTGGTTTAATTATTATATCTTGTATTGACTCTGAGAATGGATGGACATCTAATTGGTTTGAGTTTATAGAAAATGTTGTTTCTGTGTCACCTTTGTTTCTTAGTTCTAATGTGTAGGCTGCTACTCCTCCCGGAGTTATTTCTGTTTTACTCCTTAAAATTTCTGTGCTTAGTACACTTCCAAAAACTGGAGTAACAAGGAGTAATATAATTGTTAGCAATAGAAATAGTTTTGAGTTGACCATGAATCTGTTGGCGGTTATGAATATTTAAAGTTTTTGTGGGGTGTTTTAGCCGAATTCTCTATAAACGTTCGGATAATGTGCCAAATAAGTTTGATTTGCACTTTATTTGAAAAAGCCAATAAGGCAGGGTTGTTGATTTTATGATGAAAACAGCGTATTTGATTATCATGCATAACCCTAAAAAATCTATCTAAATCATAAGATGTATGGATGATAAAGGGTATTACCAAAAACGTTGGTACAAAGGTCTAATCCCAATAGATATACTATTCCCAAATAAACAATTTGGCGGGATTTATCACTTAGGAATTCATATTTTGTATGACCTTATTATGAGGGACGTAAGGTTTACAGCAAAAAAAGTGTATAGTGACTCTGGGAGACTAACAAGCAAACTAATAGGGATAAGCATATCATATGAAAGAGATTTTAAAAGAATACCAAAATTACTAAAGGAAAATAATATCAAGATCACAAAAGATAGAGAACAAATAATATTTTGCGGCGGAACTGCAGTAATGTTAAACACAAAATCTATAGAACCAATAGCAGACTTTATAGTTCTTGGAGATATAGAAGCAATAATGCCTGAAGTTTTAAAAAAATACAAAGAACAAGGAAAGGAACAATTTCTTAAAGAAATAAAAGACATAGAAGGGGTTTACATACCAGGCGGAAAAAAAACAGTAAAGGAAATTGAAGATTTAGATTTAGTCGCATATCCATTGTACCAACCGCTGCCAGAAAATATGAATAACAAATTTGTTTTTGGAGAAACATTCATGCTTGAAATTGAAAGATCCTGCCCATACAGCTGTTCATTTTGTGTTATTCCGGCCGTCAATAAAAAAAATAAAATAAGAAGCCTTGAAAGCATAAAGAAAATAATAGATGCAGGAATTAAGATAAATAAAAGAGAACATGTAACAATATATAGCCCAGCGTTTACACATCCAAAAAGAAAAGAAATACTAAAATACTTACTTGAAAAAGGCTTAAGATTTTCACTGCCATCAATAAGAGCAGAAGTAATAGACGAAGAATTACTTGAATTAATACAACAAGGCGGAGAAAAAAGCATAACAATAGCACCAGAAAGCACTGAAAGATTAAGAAAAGATTTAGGGAAAGCTGTATCAAATAAAGTTTATGAGAATATTATAAACTTAGCAAAAAATCATGGTCTAAAAGTAAAATTGTATGCTCTGATAGGCACACCTGGAATGTCTGATCTAGATGTAGAGGAATTATGCCGGTGGTTAAATCAACAAAAATGCTACGTTTCAATTAATCCTCTAGTCCCTAAAAAACTTACAGAATTATCATACTATAAATTTGACACGGAAAAAATAAAAAAACAAGCAGAGATAGTAAAGAAAAATCTAAAAGTAAAATACAAAATAGCTAATATTAATAATTCTTACGAAGAGTATATAGCAGGAATATGAGATATGAAAATCATCTAATATTAAGAATTGGAATATTAGCCGGGCTGTTTGTTTTGCCAGCTGATATATTTTATAAGATTCTGTTAAAACCAACACTATTCATAACTGAAAAAATTCTTCTAAAATATAATCCTATCGTTATAGGAACAAAGATAGTTATAGGGGAACATAGCCTTAATTTTGTTCCAGCATGTACAGCCACATTAGCGTACTTGCTACTTGCAGGATTGGTGCTTACAACAAGAGATATGACATTAATAAAAGGATTGAAAGTATACTTTGTTGGTGGCACTATCATATTTATTGCTAATATTATACGTGTAGCAGGGCTAGCGGTATTATTAATAGAAAAAGGGTATAACACATTCAATAAAGTGCATTTATTTATCTGGGATGGACTCTCGAGTGTATTTGTGGTTTTAGTGTGGATATTCTTAGTGTATTATTTTAGCATAAAAGAAATCCCAATATACAGTGATATTAAGAAACTGATACGACACCTAAAGTTATCAAGGAAACAATAATAGCAGCTATTAATACGCCTAAACTAATAGCACAAAAAGCCTTGGCTCTGTTCAAACCAAAAAACCAAGAAATAACTGAAGCAGTATAAGCGCCGGTTAATGGAAATGGGACCGCTGTGAATAATAAGATCGCAGTAAACTCAGCTTTAGTACCTATTTTGTGTTCAATCTTTTTCCTTGTTCTATCAATATACTTATTAAATAATTTGTTGTATGATACGTTATTCATAAATAAATGATGGAATTTATTCATAAAAAAATACACTAAAGGAATAACTAAGATATTACCCAGTATTGCGATGATAATCACTAAAAAAAATGGGTCACCTGCTGTAAATCCATAAGGTATTGCCCCGCGCAACTCACTGATAGGCAGCAATGATAAAATAAATACTTTCCATAACATGAAACTGAATAATATTTTAGGTATTAAAGCATTTTGATGATTAAAACGTTTTTAATAATTGGTGAGCTGTAAAGTAAATGTCATGAGAAGAATCAAAAATAAAGCTTATACTATTCTGGTTTTAGCTACCTCACGCCAAGCAAGAAATGCAAATGCTCCAGCGATTCCACTAAAAGCGAAACCAAGCAACATTTCTCCTTCAGCTACGCGTTATGCAGCTTTATTTGCAGCATCAATCACTTTATCTGTCAGTTCTGGTGCTTTTAATAGATGTGTCTGTAATACAGCAGTTTTCTCAATTGCGTAATTTAGGTAGCTCTGTGCTGAACAAGCAATACTAACACCTGTAAACACTCCGTAAAGAATTGCTGATCTGCTCATTGTGCGATCAACTGATCTGTCGTGGTTTATAAGCCTTTGTTTTGTGCGGCATGGTTCGTGGTGATGGAGCAATAAATATAAAAAACTTTAAATAAATAAACACTTTTTATGAATTACATGACTGTTGCAATAAGAAAAGGATTGAGTTTTGGGCTAACTTCAGGTGTTATAACTACCCTTGGGCTAATAATTGGATTAAACTCTGGAACGCATTCAAGACTGGTAGTTGTTAGCGGAATCTTAGTCATAGCTGTTGCAGATGGTTTATCAGACGCAATTGGTATACATCTATCAGAAGAAACAGATAAAAAATCTAACAAAGCGGTATGGCAGACAACTATATCAACATTTTGTTCAAAGTTTATTTTTGCGTTAAGCTTTATGATACCAGTAATGCTGTTTCCATTAAATATAGCAATTTTAATTAGTATAATATACGGAATAACACTTGTTTGTGTATTAACTTACTACATTCAAGTCCAAAAAAATAATAAACCATGGAAGATGATGCTTGAGCATGTGATATTAACATGTATAGTGGTTATTGTGTCACATATAGTAGGAAATGCATCAGCATCAATCAGTACCTTGAATTATTAAAATATCCTCTGTAGTCAACTTACCAGATTTTTTAAATTTTTCTTCAACTGACTTAGCTTTTTTCTTGATAAGCTCTTTTTCCTTCTTTTCTCTGATCTCTTTAGCTGTTTTTGCATAAGTGTTTATCTTATTTTCAATGGCAGAAAGCTGATCTATCTTAATCTTAAGTGTATTTTTGAATTTAATATACTCATTTTTTTTATGAATAAACTCCTTCCAAGCTGTTTCTTGCAGTTTTTTTATATCAATTATTTTATTAGACAGCCCCCAGTATTCTTTTTGTTTTTCTTTGTTTGAACTTAAACTATCTAAAAGCTGTTTATGCGCATTGTCCGCTTTTTCCTTGATATCGTGTAGTAGAGAAGAAAGAATATTTATTTTAGAGAATACTTCATTAAATTTTTCGTTCTCAGCGTATTTTCTTTTAAGTTTTTTAATGCGTTCAAGAACCCGCTGTTCCTGTTCATAAGAAAATGCTTCAATCTCTATGCTTTCCTCAAGACGAGCGATATCTGACTTTAAACTACCAAGAGATGGTTGCTTGTCTGAAGCAGAAGCTTGAGTGCGTAATAGTTTAATCTGCGATATAATACTTTGAACTTGTGAGTTATATTTGTCACGCTCTTTCCTTAATGAACCGGCTGATTTCAGTTCATCAACAGGGCGTAATTTTTTTACTTGGTCGATATGATCTTTTAAAACAGCATTTAAACGATCCTTCTCTTTGAATGCTTTTTCTTTAGCAATATGAAGGTCGGAAAGAATCTTTTTATCAGAAGCAATCTGCCTAGTTAAATCGTTAATATTCTTCTTAAGCTTTTGTTTTTCTTCTTCTAAAAGCAACTGCTACCTCTGATCCATCTTAACATAAAAAAGAATGGCTAACCAAAGAGAGCGCTCAATCCAACTGATGCGTCTTCAACTTTTGCTTCTTCTTTCTTTTCAATTTTCTTCTCAGCTTTTACTCCGCTAGCAGATGGTATTGCTGCTACTGGTGCTACGGCTACTTTGATAACTTCATCAAGATTGACCCCGCTTAATGCTGCAATGAGTGCTTTAATCTTTGTTTCATCAACAGCAATTCCTGCGGCTTCAGCAATTTTTTTTAAGTTTGCTTCGTCAACTTTTTTGCCAGCTTTGTGCAAAAGTAGTACTGCGTATAGTAGTTCCATTGTTACCTCCCGATTAGTTATTAGCTCCATTGTTTTCAAAATTTTTTTGATCTGTCACAGAATCTAAAGCGTTATATTCTTGAATAGCCTTGGTTAATAATGGTACAACTGTGTCATCAGTGATGTAATTTAAGTTAATTGCAACACTAATAGCTTCTGAGACAATAAGTTTAATGTTTTTTATAATCTGTGCTTCATCAATATTAAGTGTGTCTTTACCATAGATTATTCCATGATCATATATAGCAAGAACATTGAGCCCAATTTCCATAGGTTCTATTCCTAATTTAGTCAGAAGATTTGCTGCTTTTTCTGATATTACTGCTCCTTCCTTAACAAGTACTTTATCTTCTTTAACAGCAATTTTTCCGTTTTCTACTGAAGTTTTAATACCTAACTGTCCAAGTTCTCCGATGATTGGACCAGGCTGGAATGGTGTTGGACCAGCAGTGATAATTAGATCTTTTGGAGCTGTTTGACCTGGTTTTGCTGCAGCAGAAGACTTGCTTTTTTTAATTTCGTTATATAACCGGAATGGGTCTTCGTTGCTAAGTATTAATGCCGGCATGCCGTCCATATAAGCTAGTAAGCTGCTTATGTTATCTTTTTTGATATCCTTAAATGCAATTACAATAAGACGCTTTTTAGCCATGAAAAAACTAGCTTTACCTTTAAGTTGTTGAATCATTCTCTGCAGTTGTAGGGAAGGAAGCCCGTTCATATTGACAATGCTAATAGTGTTATACTTTTTTACTAACTCTTTTATCCTGATAGTAACATCCTGTTTGTTTTGAGCTTTACAGCAAGTTTTCTCACTCATTTTCTTCACCAACCAATACCGGGTTAGACATAGTAAATTTTAAAAATATACTGCCGATATCTTCTTTATTGTGTGGAAGTGCCTGGGTTATTGCTTCAATTATAGAAATAGCATTCTGAGCAAGCATATCATCGCTCATGGACTCTTTACCAATAACTGATTTGATAATTAGTTCTTTTTTAATTTGTAATCTCACTGTTTTTTTAAGTCGATCTTTAACAATATCTAGCTTAGCAGTTGGTGGGACAACACAACCAAGTTTAGGATTTGGCATCTTGCCGCGCGAACCAAGTATTTTACCAAATACTTTTGCGATGTCAACCATTAAAGTAGATTGAGCTATAAAGTAATCATAATCTTCTGTTAACTTTTTAATATTTTTTTTGTCTAGATTACTGAAGTCACTTTTAAGAATGGTATGATCTAAGATTTTTTTTGATGCATCACTAAGCTCTTTGTCTACAAGCCCACATATTTTGACAGGTCTACCAATACCATGCGGAAGCAATGCAGATGTATCAACTCTATGTTCTGGATTTTTGAGGTCTATCTGTAATATGTTAATGATGATATCAACAGACTGATCAAAATTACGTTTCTTTGATGATCTTAGTTTTTTTATTGCTGTTGTTAATAGTTTATTGTCCATAAAATATCCCTCCTACACTTGAGTAGTTGTAACGGGTTTATGAGTAGCGATCTATAATGTTTATAATACTTTTGGTGAATTTTGAGTATTGTGTTATCCCGAAACTGCTTCCGTTTTGAGCTCATCCCAGACTTCTTGTGGTGTTTTGGATATTTATTGCATCTTAAGAATCAAAAAACAACAATAGCCTTAAATTGTTGCTATGTAATAGAGCATGTATATACCTAAAGTGATTAAAAATAATCCTATAAACAACCTCATTAAACCTTTATGTTCCTTCCTCCATTCTTCAAGCATTTTAGATGTTTTAGAGTAGTATGCCAAACCAATTATAACAAGCAATGGTAGTATAAATATGATGTTATACAACACTAATAATGGAACTGCTTTTGCGTATGCCCCTTGGCTTATTAATGCTATTACCGCTAAATAAGGCGCTCCAGTGCATGGCAGTTCAACTAGCACTACAAATATTCCTAATGCTGCAGTTAAAAATATACTAAACGTAGGGTGGTGTTTTTGTATTTTTGCTATCTTATTTGTATACTCCTTTACTTTCCTAGCTCCGCCCGGTAACATTTGTAATGAGAACCATCTTCCATACCAGAAATAATCCTTTATTTCAGATAACCCTGCAAGTATGGCAATTATTGCTGCAAACCAATAGAATCCTTTTGTAAAACCAAAAGATACTGTAAATTTAATTAATCCTAATCCAATCAAGAGATAAGTTACATATACTACTAATGTATAAAATAATCCGCCGATTAGCATTTTGTGCGGTTTGTTGTATACTTTAAACATGAAAGCTATCAAAAATATTAATACTCCAAATACACAAGGGTTTATGCTATCAGCTAATGCCGCTATTATTAATACTCCCAAGGTTAGATTTTCTATCATTTAATTAATTCAAGACTACATCCGCTCATTTCAGCTAATTTTTCTGGGCTGGTGAAGCCGGATGTTCGTGTTATTTCTTCCCCATTTTTTTCTAAGACCCATGTTGGTGTTTTTTCTATTTTTTTGATTAAGCATAACTCTGTTTGTGCATTTTTTCCCTGAGGATGGCATTCAATTTCTTCTATATTTTTGAAAGCGTATCCAAATAATGTTCTTTGTTTTGCGCATGCGCCGCACTTAAATGATCCGTACATTTTTACCCCAGCTTCATCTAAGCATATTGCAAATTCGTTGTAATCCCTGTTTTGCCCACCTATATTAAAAGCTATTAATGGTATTGTAAAAATTATTCCAATGGTTATTACCCATGGTATGTATGTCTTAATCAATTCTTTTTTCTTAATGCTTTTCTTTGTATTTTTATTTATGTAAATTGATATGAACAACACCGTGAGTATTATTATATGTAGTATTGTGCATAGTGGGCATATTGACCTTAATATTATCTCAGCCATTATCATGTATACAATAAATGTAGTTCCAATTAAACTCCACGCAACCAAACCTTTGTTATGTACTATCTTGTTCATACCATAGTGAGCTAGTAAGTAGAGGATTACAAACCATAAAGCTCCAAATAGTGCAACTGGCACATTAAACAACTCAGAATAAATACTTGAGTTAACTAACGAACAGCTGATTTCTTCTCCAAAATCGCAAAAGCTTCCTTCAGTTATACCGGTGTAATGATTCTTTACTAAATATAATGAGAGCAGGATGCCTATGACTGATAAAATCTTAACTACTCTTAATAGTGTTTTTCTGTTCATTTAAAATTGAACCATTCTTTAATTTTAGCTGGTAGACCGTATAATGCTAGCAATGCTAATGGTGCCATAAAGTTTGAGGCTCTTTCAACAAAGTCCCATACTGGCTCACCGCTTATTGGCCTTATTAAAGCTGTTATGAATCCCCATAATGCTGCGTGTGCTAGTATTATCCTCATCGGGAAAAACAGTGCAAATAATGCAGTTGTTACATCCATAACACCAATTAATGGTAATAAGGTTCTAGCTGTTGTTTCTGTTATGCCTACTGCTGTAAAATAATGGATCCATCCTTCCTTTGTTTGCAGTGCAAATATTCCATGGCCCAAGAATGTTCCAAAAATACCCAACCGTAAAATCCACTCTGCTAGCTTTTCTTTTGGTACACCACTTTTTTTTACCATGGTGTTAGTCTGTTTTTCTTATTTATATTACTTTCTTTTTTTGAAAATTTTATTTTTATTTTTTGAGAGCGAAAAGCCAACCTTTTTCTTTTTCAGTATCATACCAAATAGAATTAAATTTTTTGCAGGTTATTTTGTTGCGCTTGTCTTCTTTGTATAAGGAAGGATCGTTGAGGTATAAGAACTTTCCATAAACTTTATTTACAACAACATAATGACCAAAGTTATTTATAGTATCAAACTGGCCAATGATGACTACCCAGTTATTAGAGATTAAATCCTTGATATCTCTGATTTTTGCGTTTCTCATTGTAGTATGGTTTATTCGAAAATGTTCAGCTACTAATGAAAAGTTTTTGTGAGGACTACCATGAGCTTTATTTGTTTTTAGAAGTTTGACAACTTGTTTTTCTGATCTTTTGATACCAAAGTATTCAAGAGCCATTCTCATTGTTGCTGCACCGCAAGTCCAACATGTTTCCTGATGATAAAAAGGTATTTTCATTTTTCTTATTTATATGAATTAAAACTACTATAAAAATAATTCGGAAAATATAAAAGTATTAAAATCTTAAAAGAAACATGAATCAACAAAATTTTTTCTTAAAATACGGAACTAAGCTTATGAAAAATAAGATTATTTCGATAACTGCAGCTGTTGCTTTAAGTTGCACTAATCTTGGATGTGTTGATAATACTAATTTAGAACAGTCTGTTTTGTATATTCCAACTGAAACTTACAAATTTAGTGATGGCATTACAGAATTTAAATCAAAGATATCACATGGCAGATGGATTGTTACTTTTCGAGGAGAGAGTGAGGGAAAGGTATGGTGCGCAGCTTGTGCTGAACTAGATCCAAATCTAATGAGTATTTTAGAAATGTATAGCAAACCCGGGCTTAGATACGGAGAGGTGGATCTTAATTATGATTTTAAGAATGCTGAAGCTATAACTGATAATTATGGGGTTGTGGCAGTTCCAACAACTTTATTTTTTAAAGATGGTACACTAACCGGAAGGGTTGTTGGTGTTGGAAGCGGTGGCGAGTTTATTAGGAATATTGAAGCTGTTCTTAGATAAAGTATTTAAGTTATTGAGTTCTTTAATGATGGTATGAATTCTAAACTAAAATTAATTGATGAAATCAAGAAAAAAATGCATGAGTTAAGACGAAATAACCCGAATATTAAGATAGTAACCACTAATGGTGCTTTTGATTTGCTGCATGTTGGGCATTTGAAGAGTTTAGAGGAAGCTAAGAAATGCGGTGATGTATTAATTGTCGGTTTGAATTCTGATTCTTCTATTAAGCAGTATAAATCTAAAGATCGCCCAATAATAAGTCAGAATGATCGTGCTAAAATGCTTTCTGCTTTAGAATGTGTTGATTATGTTGTTATTTTTGATGAGCCTAACCCGTGCAAGATGCTTGAAGCTATTAAGCCAGATTTTCATGTTAAATCTAAGTCTGGTTTTCTTGGTATTGAGAAAGATGTTGTTGAGAAAGGGGGCGGACGTGTTGTTTTGATACGTCCTGTTAAAGGTGTGTCTACCACAAATATTTCTAAAAGGATATTTGAGATATGCTCTAAAGAGATTAGAATTAAGTAGTATGACAGAATTTATTTAATGGCTCTTGGCGTAAACCTCCACAGTATGGGCATTTTTCTCCATCATCATGGTATGCCATACATGTGTTACATTGTTTACGATTCAAAAATCACCCCGCATAATGTTATCTTTTTATTGTAATATTTAATATTTGGTTATCACTATTAGATTGTGTTGTTTGTTATCTGCATGAGATGAAGGTTTTTAGAATTATCATAAACTGATTTATTGGGATATTGATTTGGATTATACGTTCTGAATTGCTATTTTAGATATAACCGTTAATTTTAAATATAACCATTAAATTCACATGGTATATGGGATTTGCAATATTATTGAGACTCAGTGGCTCATTAGACCAGAAAGCAAGAGAAGAGATTATTTATGCTGAATCTCCTGTAGACTTAGGTAGGAGATTTGATAAGGATAGAGAAACTGTTTGTGAAGAACGCTGGTTTCCAACTATTTCCGGTGGAGGACTTAGTTTAGTAATGCAACTTAAAGGTTCTTCTTATCGTATGTCTTATGTGCAGGGGGGCGGAATTGGTAAATTATACCCTGGAGAAGGATATATTAATGGAAATGCTAGAACATTATTTAATGATATCGTTATTGATGCTTTATCTGCCACATCTCATCGACCAGTTTTTAACCAAAGTGAATGGTTGTATCGGTCTATGGTAAAAATTGTCGGAGAAGATAAAGTAAGAGTAAGCCCAATAATAAGTGGATATAGGTTGGCGTTTGTACTTCTTTATAGGGATGAAGCAACAGATGAACAACGTGCTAAATTTTTGAGAGAAACAAGATTCGGTCAACTATTCCCTGGCATGGTAGACCGAGTTGCTAGAAGATGGGATAGAGATCCATTCCAAGGTTTACCGGCTTCAAATTCCAGTAGGGCTAAAGATATAGCAGAATTTCTTAGACCAGCGGAAAGTTGACTATTGGTAATATAACCAAAGCCTCTTTTGCCCACCAAAACCTTTTTAAATAGTGACAACTCGAGAATGACAACAAATAACCTTTGGAGGTAACACAATATGTTTAGAAAACTATTAATAAGTATTTTAGCAATTATGCTTTTCGCAGTGCTACCAGTAGCTGCTGTGGGAGACCTTACAATTACTAACGCAGTCGGCACAACTGGGCAATCTGTAAACCCTGAAGCAGAGATCACAGGAAGTTTTGATATTAAAAATGGCGGGATATCTTCAATCACAAATATAGGCATAACTGCTACAGATCTTGTATTTGGTACTAATAAAATACCATCTTCTAAAGTGGTTATAACTCCAAACAGTGTAGCTACACTTGATGCAGGCCTATCAAAAACTATAACATTTACCTTAAAAGTACCTGTAAATCAAATACCCGGCTTATATGCTGGTAATTTCGAAGCAAAAGATGTTACAGCAACAAATAGCGCAGTTACAGATCTTTCTATTACTGTTAAAACATTAAAATCTTTAAATGTAGTTGAAGATGTAGTCACAATAACAGGAGAAGACGGGGAGGCTGTTGAAGGCGTTGTTACTATGAAAAACACAGGAAATGTAGACCTTACTTTTGATACCTCCAGTATTATTCATGATATCACCCTTACAGACAATGATGAGGATGAGATCACATTATTTGTTGCAGCTATACCAACCAGTATTGTTCCTGGAGAACAGAAAACATTCAAAATAAAAGCAGATTTTGAAACAGGCATAGATGTTGATACTTATTCAGGCGAAGTTACCATAACAAGCAAAGAAGGAGCAGTAGATAAATTCAACCTTGAACTAAATGTTCAACCGGAAGTATGTGAAAAAGGGATTGTTGGTAATTTAGAAATTGACCTTCAAAAGCCGGACAATGGAGATGACTTTTCACTAGGAGAGACTGTAAGCATAGAAGTAAAAGTGGACAATGAAGATGATAGTGACTTAGACGTTGAAGTTGAAGCATTCTTATACAATGTAGATGAAAACTCTGTAATCGAAAGAGTTACTAGCGATTCCCTTGAAGTTAGAGAGGGAGAAAATGAAGACTTTAACCTAGATCTAGACATACCATTTGACAGTGATATTAATGAAGATGATGAGTACATCTTATATGTAAAAGCATACGAAAACGGGGATGAAGATAAAAACTGTGCTCAGGATCAAATAGACATCGGAATTGATCGCCAAAAGGATGATGTCCGTGTTGAAAATGTTCTTGTTACACCAAGCACAGCAGCATGCGGAGAAGTTGCTGAATTTGTTGTTGATGTTATAAACGTTGGAAGCAACGATCAACGTGATGTGCATGTGGAATTGATCAATTCAGAACTTGGAATTAAAGAGCAATCAGAAGAATTTGACATAGACAAAGGTAGTGACCCCGATAATGACGCCAAGAAAAGATTTACTTTTACAATTCCTAATGATGCTGAAGAGAAAACTTATAGCATTGAAGGAGTAGTAGTATTTGATGATGGAAACGAGAAGAATTCAGAGTTTGTTTCATTAAACGTTCTTGGATGCGGCGAAACACCTGTTGAACCACCGGTACAAGATGAGGAAGATATAACTATACAAGTATTAGACCCAGAATTTGATGCTACTGGCAAAAGCTTGAGCATACCTACAAATATTAATAATAACCTTAATGTGCAAAAAACACTTCATGTAAGCCTTGCAAATGTTGATGATTGGACTACTGATGCAAGTTCTGAAAAAGTTGTAACATTAAAACCAGGTCAAATGACTACACTGTACTTTTATATAACCGTAGACGATGATTCTACTGGTTTACAAACAGCAACTTTAAATGTTAAGGACACAGCAGGAAGTATACTTGTAAGTGATACCTTTTCAGTTGAGCTTAACGAAGATAAAGTTACGGTTGTAGATGACCCAGATAATGATGGGCTTTTAGGTGGTATTAGAGATTTTACCACTAACAGCAACGTATTAGTATGGGTTATTGCAGATATAATCCTAGTAGTAGTTGTAGTGCTGCTATTAAAGTTTTTATTCTCTAAAAAGTAAACGGGGTGATACTTTTTATTTTTCATGTTTCCTGAACATTTAAGCAAGGACTTTGGTAAATTTGTAGAGAGTTTTGATAAGCCTGCGCCAGATTTGTTTGATAAAAATGAGATTATTCCAGAGATTAAACGATTACTAGAGAATGCTATCAATATACGTGCAGGCAACGCACCAATAGCCATTGCGTTTTCCGGCGGGCTTGATTCATTGATATTAGCTTTTTTATGTGATAAACTAAAAAAGAAATTCCACTTGTACTCTATAGGTACTGAAGGGGCTCCAGATTTAGAGTCTGCTCAGAAAGTTGCAAATTATTTTGGTTGGCCAATTACTATCAAAGTTCTTAACCAGGATTATGTGGAATCATTATTAAAAGAGGCGTATAATATTATACCAAATCCAGATGTTATAAAAATGGGTATTGGGGCTGTGGTTCTAGAAGTCTTAAGACTTGCTAAAAATGATGGGCATACCGCTTTAATGGTCGGTCTTGGCGCTGAAGAAATTTTTGCAGGATATAACAGACATGAAAACGCTATGAAACAGGGAAGGTTACATGAAGAATGTTGGGCTGGATTGTATAATCTGTTTGAGCAAGATTTATCTCGTGATGGAGCGCTAGCTGCTAATGTCAGTATGAAGCTTTTTGCTCCATTTCTAGACAAGCCAGTAATTGCATATGCCATGCGTATTGTACCAGAACTAAAATTAAGCCTAGACCAAAAGAAGATTATATTATGCGACATGGCTGTTGCTGCAGGAATACCTAAAGAGTTTGCCATGAGAAAAAAGAAGGCTATGCAGTATGGAAGTTATTTTGATAAAGAATTTGAGAAGATTGCCAAAAAACGTGGTTTTAACAGCAAAAAGGATTATATGAACAGTCTAAAATAGGATCAACTGAAATGTCTGAATAAAATGCTGATCTACTAAAAAAGAGCAACACATTCGGTTGTAATTATTAGCCTATAACCCTATTTTGTATCCTTTAACATATGAAAACTTTTTTATATAACAAACTAAAAGATACTGATATGTACCATGAACTGTTTTATGCTCTTGTCGCGGTGATAGCAGTCAGCTTAATTTCATTAGTAGGGGTTTTTAGTTTGTATATCAGACCTAAAGTGATCAGCAAGGTGTTATTGCTATTTGTAAGTTTTGCAGCAGGTGCTTTAATTGGTGATGCATTTCTTCATTTAATCCCTCAAATAGCTGGGGACGGATTCACAACAGAAACAGCGTTGTATATCCTTTCAGGTATTTTGTTGTTTTTTATTATTGAAAATATAATCCACTGGCATCATTGCCATACTCATGGATGCGGGCATGGTACTCCAAGATTTGTATGGACTAATCTAATAGGGGATAGTGTTCATAATTTTATTGATGGTATTATAATAATGGCAAGTTTTATGATAAATGTTCAAGTTGGTATTGCAACAACGATTGCAGTAATACTCCATGAGATCCCGCAAGAAATTGGAGATTTTGCAATACTGATGCACGGCGGGTTATCAAAAAAGAAGGCGCTTTTGTTTAACTTTTTCTCTGCTTCGTTTGCGATTATTGGTGCTTTACTATTATACTTTGTTAAATGGATAAGCGGATTAACAAATTTTTTGATTCCATTTACTGCTGGAAGTTTTATTTATATTGCCGCTGCTGATTTAATCCCAGAGTTACATAAAGGAGATGTAACCGTTAAATCTTTTTTACATATTGTCTTATTTGTTATTGGGGTGGGCGTGATGGCGTTGCTTTTGTTTTTAGAATAATTTATCAAGCATCCATTCTATTCCATGTTCTATAAATGATATACCATCTAAGGGGGCTACAGAAACATAAACTGTTTCTTCATCGCCGTCTTTTTGCAATACTACATATGGCCTCCAGGTAGTTGCAACCCCCAATCCTACAGAGAATGTCTGATCTTGATTTCCTTCCTTAAGAAAGAATGATTGACTATAATCTAGGAGTACGCCTGATAGGTTTAAGTTTGCTGAGAGATCTAAAATACTTAAATTTTCATCTATGCCTACAACTGGATGTATTCCAAATGGTCCCTCAGATAAATACATGCCCAAGTTATATCTGCTATCGTATCTAAGGCTTACACCACTGAAATCTTGACAGTTAAGTAATTTAGCAAATTCTATTCTGCTTCTTACTTGCTGCCTTTGGAATAGCTCTATATCTCTATGATCAAAATAATCACTAAACTGTTCTAATAATTCTGATTCATTATCCGAGGTAATTGGTATAAATAACTCTGCATCTTGTACTGTTTCCAATGAGAATATTCTGTCACCTTCATTATAAGTTAAGTGAGTTTGTAATAATGATCTTGGTATAAAACCCCATTGTGGGATTTGAGTGCGATTACCTAAGTGATATGATGATTTGTCAGTATCTCTCGCAATACCAAGTATTGTTCTTCTGGCTATACCAAATACTTTTGTATCATTTAAAAGATATGCAGAAAATGCTAAGCCTACTTCCTGGTGTTCTGATCTTATTTCTGTTTTTTCTTCGCTTTCTTCTATTTCTATTGCGTCATCTATGAGCGTTAAATACTCAGTTATAGTTCTTCTAGGCAAGCTGATTCTTAAGTCTGTGCTGCTAACTGTATCTTTTTCTCTAGTGCTTCTTAAAAGTGTGCCTATGTATCCTCCAATGTCTAGAGAGAATCCACGTGATAATTCAATCTGCCCTCCGATGTAAATAAACACATCATCATGAATTCTTTTATTTTTTTCTGTGTCCATGCTTAAACTAGTTTCTTGTTCAGTTAATGTTGTGACTGGAGAAATGCCTATTGCTCCGTCTGTATTAAAATTAATTCTGTATCTCTCTGTTGTTATCTTTTTTTTTTCTGTGTCTATACCAAATAATGCATATCCACCATACCGTGTTCTATCTTTTTGTATTCGCCATTCATTTGAAGTAAACTCTTTAACGTTTTCAGTTGTTAATCTTAAATCAATGTCAGCTGCGATATGATCTTCTGTTATAGCTACTATCCCTTCATGAGTTGGTGTATCAGATAAAACCATTGCTGATAATCCAACATTCATTCCGTAACCTAAACCGTATCTACTGGCCATGCTTATGGTTGTGTTGCCTTCTTTGTAGGTAATATATCCGATTAAGTCAGCTGTGTACTTGAAAGGAATATGGAAATTGTTTATTGTTGCTTCTAAGTGGCTTCCAGTTTTTTCTATTGTGGCTATACCACCTTGTAGATCGTCTGCTAAGCCTATTACCCCGCTAAGCACGTCTTCTAAAGTAAATCCGTCAATAAGCTCAAAAAGACCTAGTGGGTTTTGTCCATGTAATGTCTGGTTTATCCCTCTTAATATGTCTTCTCCAGTAAGGTCGTTTATTGGTGTGCCTGCAAACTTTAGTGTTTCACTGCTTATCTCTCCGTACTGTTCGTATGGTATTCCGGCTATAACAAAGTCGTTGTGAAAGATGTCATAATATAAGTTTTTTCCTATACCATAAACAAGACTGTTATTTCTTATTGATGGATGAATCAATGAGCTAGTATCTTTTTGGTCTACTCTTATGTTGCTCAATAAGTATCCATCACCTTCTGCTAATAGCTGGTATAGACTTGGTGGTTTTGGACTTGTTGTGTTATCTTCAGTTGCTTGTACATCATAAGATTGATAACCATCTTTTTTTAGTGTTTCATTTAATGATGTATCTGCGTTTGCTGGTCTAGGTAATAAGCTTAAAATAACAGTTGCTCTTGCTACGTGTTTGAATAATTTATTTTTAATTGATTTTTTCATAGAATCATATTGTTTTGGTATTTTTAACCAGCAGTGGTGGGGCTTATAAGTTTTATGTTATTCTTGAGCTGTAAATTAAACTTTACCTAAATTGATATTTAGCAGTTTAATCTGTGCTACAGTCTAATTATTTTTGCAAATGTGCCGGTTAAGTCCAGTATTATTGATGGATTATTTTGTAGTGAACCGGCATCAATAGCTATGCTTATCTCTTTCTTAAAGTTTTGCGGGATTTGTTTTAGATTTGTAATTGGATCCATACCATGAAGATTAACTGATGTTGTTACTACTGGAATTTTTGTTGCCTGAATTTTTTTAGTAAATTGATGGTCTGGTATTCTAATTCCTATTGTGCCTGAGTCGCTTATTTCTTTGTTAATAGCATTCTTTTTTTTAAGTTTTACTATAAAAGTAAATGGGCCAGGTAAGCTGTCAATGTAAACTTGTTTTATGGTTGTATTGTCTAAAACCCATTTTTTTGAGGGGGGGATTATGCTTAGAGGGCTATGGAAGTTTTGTTTTACTTCTCTTAGATGGATTATTGCTTCTTCGTTGTTTGCATCACAGCCCAGCCCGTAGATAGTATCAGTTGGGTATATGATTATTTCCCCGTTTTTTAGATGTTTTTTAAGGCTTTTAACACTTATTTCTTTGTGATTGATTATCTCCATGTGGATCATTGTTGAGTAAACATTAAAATATTATCCTAAAAGTAGTACCACTTTAAAATGAAAACTTCAGCGAAAACTTTATATATTCTAAAATAGTCAAGCCAAGTATCACCTCTTTTCCCCAGGCAGGAACCTTCGGGTTCATGCCTAGGGTTTATAATCACTAGTCACGGTCGAGATATTATCTTTCTTATTTATGTATAATACGTTATCAACAAAACTTCCGATCTTTGGTTCGTGCGACACTAAAATAATTTGCTTAACATGTAATTCATCAAGAACTAATTTGAGTCTATCAATCTGTTCATTAGAAAACCCATCGGTAGGCTCATCTAAAATGATTAAATCTTTTGTTTTTAAACCAACAACCAATAAATTGATGACTTGATTTAAAGCCAGCCTATAAGACAAAGCAACTGCAGTTTTTTCCCCGCCGGATAGATTAGGATACTCAACCACAAATCCATTTTGTTCAACTACCGGTGTAAAATCCTCATCTAATGTTGTTAATAACTCTTCACTGCCCATCAATGTTGCAAACCATTTTTTGTATAAGCTAGCAAACTCAGAATGAATCTTTAGTAATATCTGATGTTCTATCATTTCTATAGATTTAATAAATGATGATTCAATCCAATGGTGTATTGATTGTAACCGCTCTAAAATATCTTTCTGTTTTTGTCGTTGCTCAAGCTCTTCAGATACTTGTTTTAACAGGTACTCTATTGATTCTTTTTGGGTTACTATTCTTACAATATCCATCTCAATTAGTTTTAGTTTTGCTTCAACTTGCATTAACTTATCTTTTTTTCTTGACAATTCGTTTTCAATGTTACTTAAATCTTGTTTGTTCTGGAGGTCAATTATCCTAATGTTTATCTTGCCCATCTCTTCATTTAGTTGGTTTGTCTGAGCTTCAATGTCTTCTTTTCTTTTGGTATTGTTTACATATTGTTGAAATTGTAATTTCTTTAATGCATGGTCACTTTTAAACTCTTGAATATTCTGTAACTCATTAATACATAAGCTGTGTTGCTCCTGAAATTCTGATAAATTAATCTCTACCGCTGTTTCTTCAATTTTATGCGATGATATCTTATCCTGCTCTTTGTTGATTATACTGTTTTTATGATTTATTTGAACTTGTTGTTTGCATAATGGGCATTCGTTTAATGATTGAATCTGTTGTATTATCTTGTCAGAGTTTTTCATTCCTAACCTTAACTCTAACAGTTTTTGCTTATATCCCTGTAGTTGGTCTGCTAGGTCTTCTTTTTTGGCTAAAGTATCTAAGAGTTTTTTTTCATCGAAGTCTTCTGGTTTTAAAATAATTTGATTAATGTTTAGTTTGCTCAGCTCGATTTTAAGCATGTTTTTTAATGTAACCTTCTCGTCAAGCCGGTTATTCAGATGGACAAGCTCCTGCTTTTCCTGTGTTTTTTGATGAAACTCTCTTTCTGTTGCGTCTAATGATTTCTTTAATTCTAACTGTTGTATCTCAAGAGATTCTTTTTCTGGTAACATTACTTTATGTTTTATATTTAAGTTCTCAAGCTGCGAGAATAAATTTTTTTGATGGTTTTGTTTTGAAATAAAATCCGATAACATTAATTCAAACTGTTTTTTTTGAACCTTAAGAAAAGAAACATAAATTTTAGCATTTTCTATTACCTTTTTGTACTTATCAACACCAAAAACTTTCCTTAAAATATCTAACCGTATATCCTTATCTCCGTATAATATATACTTCATTTCTTCCTGCGGAGTATAAACAGTATAACGATAAAATAATGCCTTAGACTTGGTTAGTAGCTCCAGAGGGTAGCTTAGAAGTTCTAGTATCCTTTGTTTTAATTCAATCGGTGTTAGCCTCTGTTTATTGCCGTCAACTGTGAGCGCTCCATTGTCTTGCCCGGTACTTGTTAATGTTCTTTTGATTATGATATTCTTTTCTTCAATAGTTAAATGAAGCTCAACACTACCGTTGTTTGTGCCATTTCTTAATAAACTATCACCAGTGAGACTTCCTTTTTGTAAACCAAAAAGTGCAAAATCTATCCCTAACAAAATAGTGCTTTTCCCAGCACCAACTTCACCTGATAGTAATATAGCTCCTTCAGGAAAAACAATCTCTTCTTTAGTGTAAGTTCTTATATTTTCAAAAACTATTTTATTAATTTTCATAGTTCAATTTCAAATAATGAGTTAGCTTCTTTAATCACTCGGTCTTCAAAACTTGCATTTTTTTCTCCATCCAGCTTTTCTAAGTTGAGGGTGTGCATAAGAGTTTGGGCAAATCTTTCAAAGTGTTCATTTTCAAGAGACGTAAGGTCTGCAGCGGCTAATAATTCTGTTTCTAATTCTTCTATGCTCTTTTCAGATACTTTAATTTGATCATAATCTCTTGATTGTAGTTTTGTTGTGTTTCTTAATATGACATAAGCTTTAGATAATAATTCATAGATATGCACAAAATTTATATCACTAATCTTCCCGCTTGCCAGCTCACCATGAATTCGTATTAATACTATTTTATCTTCAATGCCGTCAGCATTGCTAACTATCTCATGAGTAACTTCTTCAGGAGTTTTGTTATTTGCCTCAATATTAATACAGTGTACAATCTTCGTGGTTATTGGTATATACTTTAAATTAAACTTATCATCTGCAATGTACATACCGCCTGTCTTAAACTCTTCAAGTTCCTTAAAAGAATTTGGGAATAGTGCTCCTGGGAAGGCTATTAAAGATTTTTGTTCTTTATGGTTGAATATGTAATGAATATGCCCACCACCATAATAACTAAAATTCTTAGGCAACATGCTCCTTGGAGATGATTCCATTTTTTCTTTGAGATCTAAAGGCATGAATTCATAAATTCCTGTATGAAATAGAAATATCTTAAAGCCGTCTTCTTTCTCAAGGTTAATCTTATTGATATCTTTTAATTCAAATTTTTCTAAACCACCCTTTTTACCATAAAATCCAGCTAATTTAACCCCGGTTTTTTTGTCTATAACAAAATCAAGTTCATTCTTGTTTTTGTATTTCATAACATTGATCAGCAACCCAGCTTCCTCAAACACATCAAGCATTGTTTTCCCTGCAGCAGAAAAATCGTGGCTTCCAGGTATTGCGTAAACAGGAATACCATGATCATTAACTTTTTTTAAAATCCTCGCAGTATCCTTTACAATGTCTATTGGTGGTATTGCTGTGTTAAACAAATCGCCGGCTATTAGTATAAAGTCTAGCTTATTCTCAATGCACAGCTTAATTGCAGTTTCAAATGCTTGCAAACCTAAGGTTGTTAGTTTTTTATCTTTCCAACCACCTAAATGAACGTCTGATAAATGAGCAAATTCCATAGATGTTTTAGAATAAAAATTACTTATAATGATTTAGCAATTCAAATGGATATCTTCTGCGCGTTCTTCATAACATGCAGCGTTTTCCCAGTTTCATAGCCCATATTACTAGCAAGGTTTTTTATACCATCATACATCTTGTGATATCCGTGCGTTGGAACTATGAATTCTGGTTTTGTTAATTTAATCAGATCTCTTATGTCTTCTATTGAGCAATGTCCTGATACATGGGCATCTTTAAATAATCTTACACCACGCTGCTTTAATGTTTCTTCTAATATTTTACGATTTTCTATGTTTATAGGCACTGGAATAGTTCTATTTGAAAATATTACATGATCTTCTTGCAAAAATTTAAAATCGAGCTCTTGTTTTGCAATCCTGCTTAATACTGCATTTGATTCACCTTGACCGCCGGTGCAGATAACCAGATATTTGCTTCTTTTTTTCTCAACTTCTTTTAATACTTTTTTGATTTGCTTTCCAGCATATAGCCTTGCATGCGGGAATTCAACTAATTTAAGTCTTTCAGCTGCTGATATATACTTAAGCATACTTCGTCCTAAAAATACTACTTGTCTGTCAAGTTTACGCCCAAAATCATATATTGATTTTAGTCTTGCTATATGACTTGCAAATGTAGTTGCAAACAATGCACTTGAACTATTATCTGTCCCAAGCATTACCTCTTTGAGCAGCTCTTTTGCTACGACCTCACTGGGAGTTTTTCCTTCTGTGTTTGAATAAAGTGAGTTTGATATTAAACACCTTACATTATTACTACCAAGCTCTTTTAACCTTTTTACATTTGGTTTCTTGCCAACTACAGGTGTTGAATCAAACTTATAATCATTTGCGTACAACACGGTTCCCTCAGGTGTATGGATAGCAACTATTGCGCACTGAAGTGTTGAATGAGTAATGTGTATAAGCTCTATAGATAATTTTTTAGTGATCTCTATTTGTGAGTTTGGACTGATAGATTTTCTTATATTTTTTAGCGGGATTCTATCTTCTTTAATGGCATTATTAAGCACTGCTATTGTGTATGGTGTACCGATTATTGCAGCATGTGGATAACTTTTTGCAAGCCATGGAACAGCTCCGATATGGTCTAAATGGCAATGGCTTAATACTATTGCTTTTACCTGCTCTCTAAAACTTAATAAGATAGTATCATCTGGCAGGGCGCCCAATCCTATGAATTCTTCCCTTGATAAAAGTCTTCTGCTTTTATTTCCTTCCTCATAGTCTATCACCGCCGGCAAAAAAAAACCCATGTCTAATAGGATAATTTCATCATTATATCGTATGGCAGTCATATTTTTTCCAACTTCTGTAAAGCCACCAATCGGGATTACCTCTATAGTCATTATAATGTTTAAAAAAATT
>ERZ1292623.178-Hain-H51-01um-R1-178-length-71461-cov-11_pt1 | contig 55284 bp, 75 predicted proteins | sample MGYA00564398_ERZ1292623 | MGnify/ENA primary metagenome ERZ1292623 (study PRJEB36523, sample SAMEA6512633) | groundwater metagenome | collected 2019-01-07 | study: AquaDiva: Metagenomics assemblies of 32 groundwater samples
TAAAAAAATCAAAAAGATTAATGCATTGAATTTGAAAAAGATATAAGTTAATATATGAGCGGACATGCTAAGAAAAAATTCCCCACGCGGTTTTCCTCTTGCCGAACTTTCCTCAGTAACACCTCTTGACGGAAGATATAGAGAGAAAATAGAAGAACTTTCAGAGTTTACTTCAGAGTTTGGATTGATAAAAATCCGGGTTGAAGTTGAAATAAAATATCTTATCGCGCTTTCCGAAGAAAAGATTGTAAGAAAAATTTCACCGAAGGAAAAAAGTTTATTACTAAATTTAATAAATAAACTCTCAATAGAAGACGCTGAAAAAGTTAAAGAAATTGAAAATGAGACACGACACGATGTAAAAGCTGTAGAAAGGTTTCTTAGGAATTTTTTGAAAAACACAACGCTTAGGGATATTATCGAATTTATTCATTTCGGTTTGACGTCAGAGGATATAAATAATATTTCCTACAGATTAATTCTAAAAAGAGCAACTGGTAGAATTATTATTCCAGTTCTTCTTGAGATTATTAATGAGCTTTGTGAAATTGCAGAAAAAAATAAGAAGGTGGTAATGCTTGCAAGAACTCATGGACAACCGGCAGTCCCAACTACTCTTGGTAAAGAAATTGTAATTTTTGCCGATAGACTTAATAAGCAGTTTTTAAAACTTAAAGATCAAAATTTGACGGGAAAAATTACTGGAGCAGTAGGGAATTACAACTCGTTAAAACTTTCTTACCCCAAGACAGACTGGATAAAATTTTCTGAAAAGTTTGTCAACTCTCTCGGGCTTACTCCAAATATTATTACTACGCAAATAAATCCTTACGATGATTTTGCGCAGTATTTCCAGACAATCGAGCGAATAAATAATATTCTTATAGATTTTTCACAGGATGCGTGGCGTTATATAAGCGATGGTTGGTTTACCCAAAAAGTTAAAAAGGGAGAAGTCGGGTCCTCTGCAATGCCGCAAAAAGTAAATCCAATTGATTTTGAAAACAGCGAGGGGAATCTAGGAATGGCAAATTCAATTCTTGAGTTTATGGCAAGAAAGCTTCCTGTTTCGCGACTTCAAAGAGATTTATCGGATAGTACGGTGATAAGAAATATCGGGACTGCACTTGGGTTTAGTTTAATTGGCTACAAAAGTTTGTTGATAGGTCTATCAAGAATCACACCGAATATTGAAAAGATTTCTGAAGATTTAAATAATGATTGGTCAATACTCGCAGAAGCGGCACAGACACTTCTTAGAAAAGAAGGAGTCACAGATCCATATTCCATGCTTCTTTCTTTGACGCGCGGAAAACATATTAAAAGTTCTGATTGGAAAAGTTTGATAAATAAACTGAAGGTTGATAAAAAAATAAAAGATGAATTAGTAAGTTTGACACCTGAAAAATATATCGGTCTCTCCGTGGAGATTACAGAAAAAGCCATAAAAGAAATAAAGCAGGGGAAGAGTAGTGTGTAAATTTGCTCAGCAATCATAAAATGGCAAGAAGTAAAGAAAATTTGGTTTCTCTTGGTTCTGGAGGATCAACGTTTCTAAATCTTGGAGTGGGTATAAGTCGTGGATTTGTACCAAAGCTTAATTTGAGTGGTCTTATTATCTCTGAAGAAAATGAGATTAATGTTCCCAATGCAAGAAGGTTGGGAGCTCCATGGAGAGTTGTAAATCAAGAATCTTTTAGAGGAGATGATGGTAAGGTTGATGAGTACGGATTTGGACAAGCATTGAATAAAGCTATAGCAGAGCTTGGAGGAACAGTTGTTTCTCAAAACGGCTGGTTACAGAAAACCCCTAGGAATACAATAGAGCAATATTCTGGCGTAATTTATAATCAACATCCAGGGCCCAAGAGAGAAACTCGAGCGACTCATGGTAAACGATCCCACGCAATAATGCTTGAGCTTGTTAGATTGACCGGAAGAAATGAGGGGACAGATGTAATAATTCACAGAATTGATGAGAAATGGGATCATGGGGAAACCGTTGCGATAAGTCATGTTCCAATCTTTGAAGCGGACACTCCTGAAAGTCTACAAAGGGCTGCTTTGTATTTTGAATATATACTGCAATTAGATCATTGGAGAAGAGTAGTCGAGGATAAAGTTACAAACGTTTCTGAGCCGGTCTATATGAGACCTGGAGAGGAGCATCTACTTATAGAAGCACGAGACAGAGCAAAAGAAATTTATCCAAATGGGTAAAATATATGTCAAAAAATAAAAAGAAGATTACTTATTCACAATCTGGGGTGAATTATGAATCAATGGATCCTGTTAAAAAATTGGCTCAATCTGCTGCTAAAGATACTGCTCGAAATTTGACCAAAAAAGGATTCCTAGAGGCTGAAGACTCACGGGGCGAGTCTGCTTATGTTTGGAAACAAGGCAGTGTTTATATGGCCACGGTAATAGAAGGATTAGGCACCAAAAATTTGGTAGCAGACGAAATGAGAAAGGTTACAGGGAAAACTTACTACGATAACATTGGACACGATGCAGTAAGCGCAATTATTAATGATCTGATTTCCGTTGGAGCGCGTCCGCTTACTATACATGCATATTGGGCAGTTGGAGATAGCTCATGGCTTGAAGATTCGAAAAGAATGAAGGATTTGGTTAAAGGTTGGAAAAAGGCAAGTGATTTATCCGGGGCGTCTTGGGGCGGTGGAGAAACCCCAACTTATAAAGGAATTATAAATCCAAAAACTATAGATTTGGGTGGATCGGCGGTTGGATTTATACCAAATAAAAGTCAACTCCTAACAGACAAGAGAATTAAAATTGGAGACAGCATAATACTTCTAAAAAGTAGTGGAATCAACGTAAATGGCTTGTCCTTAGCTCGGGCGATTGCTGAAAAACTACCTAAAAAATATGCAACAAAAGTAAACGGAAAATTATATGGAGAAACACTTTTAGTTAGATCTCATATTTACGCAAAATTAATTGCAGATTTATTCGATGCCGGAATTGATATTCATTACTTATCAAGCATCACAGGACATGGCCTTCGCAAAGTTATGAGAGGAAAGCCGAAATTTACTTACGTTATTGAAAAAATATTTAAACCCCAAGAGATTTTTGATTTCATACAAAAACACGCAAATCTTGATGATTACGAAATGTATCAGACTTACAATATGGGAATGGATTATGCGATTTTTGTACCAAAAAAAGATACTGCAAGAACTTTAAGAATTATTAAGAAAAATAAATTTCAGGGAATTGATGCTGGATATGTCGAAAAAGGTGAGAAGCAGGTGATTATAAAACCAAAAAATTTAGTTTTTAAAGGCGATACTCTAGATCTGCGTTAGCGCATAAAGGCTACAGAGTATTGTTAATAAGCTTATCGTAAAGAGAGAGATACGCCTTTGCGCTTTTATCCCACGAAAAATCCATAGACAAGGCGGTGAAGCTTCATGTGTGACATCAGACGCTTTGCGCGCCGGGGGGCGCAAGTATTATCCATTTCCCTGAATTTTTATCTTCTATGAACTTGAAATCCGCCATATTTTAGATTACACATTATTTTTTAAGGATTGCCGCTTTTCAATAGCCTTTCTATAAATAGTTCTGTACTGCCGAGCTGACTTCTTCCACGATACGTCCTTATGCATAGCATGAAGAATCATTCCGGCCCACTTACTTTCTCTTACCCTTCGTAACTTTCTTAAATTTTGATAATCAGAATACAAATTAACCGCACGAGCTATAGTAGAAAGAAGTGCTTCCTGGTTAAATTCTACAAAGCCAAATCCATTATATTCATCCCTGACAGCATCCTTAAGACCTCCAACTAGATGAACAAGAGGCAATGTCCCATAACGCATGGCAATCATATCCGTGAGTCCGCATGGCTCAAATTTTGAAGGCATTAGGAGTATGTCGCTACCTGCGTAAATAAGCTTGCTAAGCGGATGTTCAAACGTAAATATTGCTTTCATTCTATCAGAATAGCGTTTGGCCATTTCTTTAAAGCTCTTTACATAGTCTAGTCTCCCTTGGCCCAATAAAAAAAATGTGACGTCCATCTCCATAAACTTCGGGAACGCTTCAAGAAGTAAATCTATACCTTTCTGATCATCCAATCTCGTAATCATTGATATGACCGGTTGATCCATCCGATGCTGCAGCTTGAAGTGACGAAGAAGTTTTTCTTTATTCTTAGGTTTTATGTCGAAAACATTTGAAGTACCATACGAATGATACAAATCATTCTCTTTCCTCGGGTCATATTCATGGACGTCGATCCCGTTTAATATCCCGTAAAAATCCTTTTTTTTACTCTTGATAGTGTTTTCTAGCCCATAAGCATTCTGAGAGATAGAAAGTTCTCGTGCATATGTAGGGCTAACAGTTGTAAGCATGTCAGCATTTAATATTTCTTGCTCCACCAGATTGATATCTCCCCCTTGATTTTTCCTGTATGTCGTAAGATCTTTTTTTGCTATTTCCGCAAAATCGAGAATTGAATCACTTACTTGTCCTTGCGCCCGAATACTATGAATGGTCAAAATTGTCGCAATTTTCCCAATAACCGGATGGTCCTTATAGATTGTATTTCGAAACAAGGCAATCAGCCCTGTGTAAAAATCATGGGTATGGATGACGTCAGGCTGAAAATCCCATTGAGGAATAAGCTCGAGTACTGCTTTGGAAAAAAAAGCGTAGCGCGCCGCCTCAAGAAATCCATTAAAATCTCTGTACATGATCGGACTGTAAAAATACCGCCTGTTTTCCAAAATATATACCGGTACCACTCGAAGATAATCGGTTTTCCATACAGTAACATGTTCCTCTAATCCAGCCATTGAAACTGAATACTCAAGCTTTTTTTTCAACTGGTAGCGCTTGAAGTCTATAGACGTTGTAAAAGGTATCACAATGCGAGTGGTTATGCCAAGAGTATGTAGTTGATTTGGAAGAGCGCTCACAACATCACCTAAACCGCCCAACTGTGAAATCTGAGCAACTTCCGATGCGGCAAATAAGATATTCATATTTTATTGATAACTGTATCGTATATTTTTTCGTATCGATCAACCATTTTTTCTATAGTGAATTGATTTTCTACTTTCTGTCTGCAAGAAAATCTATCTATCTGATCTACTTTTTTTACTGCTCCCACAATCCCATCTATACCATCTTTTTCTTCAACGATAAAACCAGTTTTACCATCCTCAATAATCTCGGGTACTGAACCTCGTCTATAAGCAATCACAGGAGTTCCGCATGCAAGACTTTCTGCCATTACCAATCCAAACGGTTCTTCCCAATGAATAGGCATAAGTGTACAATAAGCGTTTTGATAATACTTTATCGCTTCTTTTGGAGTGATATCACCCGTTAGTGTAATCAATTTATCATTAAGTAAAGGTTTGACCTCTGTTTCAAAAAATTCTTTATTACCCCCAATCAAATGACCAGCAAAAATCAATGGCATTTGAAGCTTCTTAGCAACTAATAACACATCCTTTGCGCCCTTTGAATTAGTAATCCTTCCCGTCCAAAATAGATAATTACCCCGTGATGATGAAAAAGAAAATTTTTGAGTATCAATACCGTTATAAACAGTATCAATGAAATTCCATGGCAAACCCTGACGTTGATTATTGCTTATGCTAATCAATCTCTGATTTCTGTACTGGACATAAAACTGATATTCATCACTATCTTTATCTTGAGACAATAAATTATGCAGTGTATGTACAGTCGGTACTGTTGTAAGACTAGCAAAGGGAAAACACCAATAATCAGCATGGCTATGTATGATATCAAAGTCACGTGCTCGCCTATAAGCTTCAGAGATATTAAAAATAGTATAGGAAGGATTTTCCCATGCAATTTTTCCAGCCATAGGACTTATCACTGAAGAAACCAATCTTGCTTGTGTTTTGGAACTGGAAGTAGCAAAAAGCGTAACTTCATGACCTCGCCTTACTAACTCTTCGGTGATTGAGCTAGCTACACGCTCTATTCCTCCATAATGCGCTGGGGGAACATCATTCCATATTGGTGCAATTTGGGCAATACGAAGTTTTTTAAGCATGAGACATTTTATTATACTGGTATCCTCAAACCCAACACAAGAACTAAAGTGCTTTTCTTAGACAAGAATAGAAATGTCCTAGTAAGCACAATAGAAATGTCCGCTTTTCAAAAACGGATCAAGCTCCCAAACGGTAAATAAAACTTTCATCACACTAATTATATCATTAAAAATGTCTTGCGGGAATCAAAGATTATCCCAAAGGTGGTTTTTCTTATAAAACATTGGAGGTATAATACTGGGGTGCAAAAGCAAGACATTGCAATTCTTCTGAAAGAGAAAATCGGGTTTATTATTTTCTTTGCTACACTTGTAAGCCTTACCCTTATCCATAATCAAATTAAAGCCTTTCATTCAGCTCAAATTTCAAACCAGAAGATTGCAAGCCCGCTTTCTAAGACGACTCCCACTCCAACTTCAACGCCGACACCAAGCCCAACACCGACTCCGACAACAACGCCTACGCCAACTCTTAAGCCGAGACTAATTCCAACCAAAATTCCTCTGCCAACATCAACTCCGACTCCCGATCCGAAGAGTCCGGACAATCCCGCCATCTGGGAAAGTATTGCTGACTGCGAGACACATAGTAACTGGAGTGCTGATACGGGCAACGGATATTTTGGAGGACTCCAATTTTCCCAAGGCGCTTGGAATTCGGTGAATGGTGCCGGAAATCCCGCGCAAGCGTCAAAAGATGAGCAGATAACGCGGGGAAAAATGCTTAAGAATTTGAGAGGTTGGGGAGTGTGGGGAGCCTGCGCCGCAAAGCTGGGATTAAATTGATATTTTTATCTGTTATAATTATTTTGTAAAGGTGAAGCACAATTTTTTAAAAAATGAAAGACAAAGTTGTAAACGACTTGCAAAATATCAGGATAAAGAAAAATATGACACAAGAGCAGCTTGCTTCTGAAATTGGTGTAACACGGCAGACAATTATCGCAATTGAAAAAGGAAATTATACGCCTTCTGTTCTACTTGCTCTTAAGATTGCCAAATATTTTCATATGTCTGTTGAAAAAATTTTTAAAATAAAAAATTAATATGATTATCGAAACGATTAGCGCAATAGCAATACTGGGAATTGCAATTCTTTTTCTTAATCCGGGACATCTCAGTATGCCTGAGAGTATGCAATCAATGTTGATTGTAGGATTAATTGTGTCTTTCTTAACATTTGCAGCATTTATCTTTAGAGAAAAATCTTCTGATGAAAGAGAATCGATGCATATCCTCACTGCCGGAAGAATTTCCTATCTTGTTGGGGTTGGAGCATTAATCCTCGGAATTATTATGCAGGCGTTAAAGCATGAAATTGATCCATGGCTTGTAATTGCACTTTGTGCAATGGTATTTTCTAAACTTCTTTCAAGGATTTACTCTCATTTCAAAATGTAAAGCCTACTTGACATTTGTATTTTTATTTATTACGATAATTAAGATGGGAGGTGAATCAAGTAAATGAAAAATCCAATTATAATTTTTGTTCTAGTTACAATTGTTGCGGCTATAGGTATTGGCGCATATACTATTTCTCAAAAATCTTCTTCGCAGTCAGATTCCATGGCGAAAAAAGATGATGTATCCATCATACAAAAGGACGAAGGCACGATGGATAAAAGTGCCGGCTCCCGTTACGTTGAGTATTCAAGGGAGGCGTACGATCAAGCAGCAAGTAAACGTCGAGTGCTCTATTTTTACGCGACTTGGTGTCCATCGTGTAAACAGGCTAATGCAGATTTTACCGCAAACCCAAACAAAATCCCAGAAGATGTGGTAGTATTGCGGGTTAATTACAACGATCCTGATACAGATCAGGAAGAAAAAGATCTGGCTAAAAAGCATGGCATTATCTACCAACACACATTTGTTCAAATTGATATACAAGGAAATCAATTAACAAAGTGGAATGGCGGACAAACCGACGAACTTCTGGAAAATATTAAGTAAGTTATGATTTTACTTGTCGTATTTGCATTTTTGGCGGGAGTAGTAACGATACTCTCGCCGTGTATATTGCCCGTTTTGCCAATAATCCTGTCTTCTTCTGTTGATACTACAGGAAAAAGACGGCCGCTCGGAGTGGTCGTAGGGTTTGTCTTAAGCTTTACCTTTTTTACCTTATTCCTTTCAATAATTGTAAGACTAAGCGGCATCCCTGCTGAATCCCTGCGTTTTGTATCTATCTTTATTTTGATTATCTTTGGTTTAAGTTTATTCGTTCCGAAAATTCAAGCATTGATGGAGAAAATGTTTAGTAATTTAAGCCGCTTTGCCCCAAGCGGGCAAACGAAGCATGGATTTTTTGGGGGATTAATTATTGGTCTTTCTCTTGGGCTGCTTTGGACTCCATGTGTCGGGCCAATACTTGCATCGGTTATATCTTTGGCAATTACGGGTACTGTAACATTTCAGGCTTTTATTATCACTCTTTCTTACTCTTTGGGAACTTCTATTCCGATGTTTATTATTATGATTGGCGGTCAGAATATATTAAGACGCGTACCATGGATTTTGACTAATTCAGCAAAGATACAAAAAGCCTTCGGTGTCGTTATGATCATTACTGCTATTGGAATTTTCTTTAATCTTGACAGGAAATTTCAAACTTTTATTTTAAATACCTTCCCAAATTATGGAGTGGGATTGACTAAATTTGAAGACAACCAAATGGTCAAACAAAAACTTAAGGAAATAAATCAAAAACCAATGGAGGAAACAAACATCGGAAAGCCAATGTCAGAACTTATATTACCCAAGGGTCCAAGTGCTCCTGAAATTATTCCAGGCGGAGTTTGGTTCAATAGTAAACCGCTTAAGCTTTCAGAACTTCGAGGCAAGGTAGTAGTTATCGATTTTTGGACATACTCTTGCATAAATTGCCAGCGCACGATGCCTTATCTTCGAAGCTGGTGGGAGAAATACAAAGATAAGGGGTTGGTTATAATTGGGGTTCATTCGCCTGAGTTTGAATTTGAAAAAAATGAAAATAATGTAGCCCGTGCAATTTCTGATTTTAAACTTACTTATCCCATTGTTCAAGATAATGATTTTGCCACTTGGCAGGCTTACGACAATCATTACTGGCCGGCAAAATATTTTATTGATAAGGATGGAATAATTCGCTTCACGCATTTTGGAGAAGGCGCATATGATGAAAGCGAAGAAGTTATTCGAAAACTTCTTGCGGAAACCGGATCGGTTATCCCCACAGGATTCGTATCAAATCCTCAATATGAAGTATATTCCAAAACTCCAGAAACTTATCTAGGGTATTTACGAACTCAGAATCTATCCTCACCCGAAAAAATCAATAAAGATGCTTCAGGGGTTTATACATCTCCTCAAAATTTACCCAATAATTATTTTGCCTACGAAGGTGTGTGGAATATTATGTCAGAGTACGCAAGCCCTGCCAAGAGTTCCAAATTGCATCTTAATTTTGAATCAAAAGAAGTCTTTCTGGTCGCCCGGTCCAAAGGCAAAACCTCAAGTTTTAAGGTTTATCTCGATGGGGAATTAAAATATTTTGGAGAGGATAATCATAATGGGGTAGTGAATGTTGATTCAGACAGATTATACAAGCTTATTAATCTTCCGACTCCCGGACGCCATATCTTAAAAATCGAATTTGAAGACGGTAATGCAGAAGTTTACGCATTTACATTTGGGTAAATGTTATTGATCTTTTATAATTTCAAAAAGTTTAACCCTTGATTTTTCGCCTGACAGAAGTCTTACGTAATTTCTTTTTACTTTAAAATATTCCGCAAGAGCTTCAATTACAGCTCTATTTGCCTTGCCTTCAAGCGGGGGTTGGCTGACATAAACATGTAGGGTCTCCAATAAATCCTTTTCAACTCTTGCCTGCCTGCCGGCAGGCAGGGTCTTTTTCGAATTAGGATGCGCAATAACCGAAATCTTCACAATCCAATTATACAAGATACGGGAAAGGCTTGATTTTCCACCAATCCTCTTGCTTCTTTTGCCACTCAATGTCTGTCTGGTATAATAGCTTCATGAAATTGTCGAGGAAAATTCTTCTTCTGTTTGGGATAATAATTCTTGGCACACTTATCTTTTTGGTTTTCCAAAACAAAAAAGCAATAGCTCCGCCGAATATCATAAACAATCTTGCTAAAGTATCTCCTTCGGTTTCTCAGACTAAGACAGATATTCCAAAAGAAACAGTAATTGCTCAAAATCTCGATACTCCATGGGCAATTGCATTTCTTCCTGATGGGAGCCTGCTTGTTACAGAGCGTGCGGGAAGGATTCACCTGCTTAATAAAAACGGGGAAGTAAGATCCATAGAATTTTCTACCGCACAAAGTGTAAAGGAAATAGGCGAAGGAGGACTGCTTGGGATAGTGCTTCATCCTGATTTTTCAAGCAATCATTATGTTTACATTTACTATACCTACAGCGGAGAAAATAACAACACTTTAAACCGCGTTTCAAGATTTACATTAAATGATACAAAAATGACTGATGAGAAGATAATTGTAGATCGTATCCCCGGGGCTTCCAATCACAACGGCGGCAGGATAAAGTTCGGACCTGATAAACTGCTTTATATAACTACGGGTGATTCGCAAGATCCATCACTTGCGCAGGATAGAAATTCTCTCGCGGGAAAAATTCTGCGTACAACTGATGAGGGAAAACCTGCATCCGGAAATCCGTTTGGAAATTTAACCTATTCATATGGGCACAGGAATCCGCAGGGGATTGCGTGGGATAAGAATGGCAATTTGTGGCAGACAGAGCATGGCAGGTCCGCTCCGACAGGTCTTGATGAAATTAATCTCATTGAATACGGAAAAAATTATGGTTGGGATATTATTCAGGGAAATGAAACAAGATCTGGGATGATAACTCCAGTGCGTAATTCCGGTCCGAACACCACATGGGCTCCGGCCGGAGCAGCATTTGTAGGAGGTTCGTTATTCTTTGCAGGACTAAGAGGACAGTCTTTGTACGAGGCAGTTATAGAAAATAATCAAGTCAGAGAGCTTAAAGAACATTTTGTAGGGCAGTACGGAAGACTGCGGGAAGTAATCTTAGGACATGATGGGGTGCTTTATATTACAACTAGCAACAGGGATGGAAGGGGAATTCCGAAAAGTGAAGATGATAGAATTATTAGAGTTAACCCCGCTAAATTATAATTTAAACTGATGCAAGCGCGACTTGAGCCTCTTTAAGATTGACATTGTAAAACACAGCCTTTTCAAATTCTAAGCGCGCTGCTTCCAAATCCCCCTGTTTCTGATAAATTTTTCCTCTTAATATATAAAGTTCTGAAAACGCGCGGTTATGGTTGTTCAGGATCCGGTTGGTAATTTCAAATACTCTGTCGTAGTTTTTCAGTTCAAAGTAGGCCTCGATTGGTTCAATCTGATACCAAAGAGTTCTGAAGGGGAGAAGACTTTCTACTTTCTCAAATTCTTCAGTAGACTGTTTATAATTTCCAACATTGGTGAGCGCGACGGACAAATTAAGCCTTGAGTAAATGTCACTGGGATTTTCTGCAAGTTTGTTTTCAGAATAAACAACTGTATTTTCCCACGCGGTTTTCTCATCAGCATTAACGCCCAGGATTTGTTCTGCAATTTCTTTTTTATCGTTAGAAACTAAAACTAAGAACTCGAAATTAAATTTTTCCCACAAAGCATTAAAGTCTTCATAAGAGTACCTTAAATTTTTTCCCTGAAGAGAATCATCCTGGATGACTTCCCGGCTTTCATCATCATAACCTTTAATCACTCGGTAATGTCCGATGTCTTCGTTTGGCTTGGTCCAAGTCCGTGCGACAATCGGAATATCATAAGTTATAAAAAGCTTAATAAGCTCTATATTTCCCATTGGTCTATGATAGGGAATAAGACCGTATTCTTTCGACTTTTCTGAGAGTTCAACAAGAGTTACCGACTTATCATCATTGTCACCGGAAGAAATTTGGTAGGGTCTAAGATCTTGTCCGATTTCTTCCTGAGTTTTATTTATTCCATGGTAGGAAAGGAGCATGGAAAGACTTGCAGGCCCGCAATTATTGAATCTTTGAAAGATATGATAATTATTGTTCAACACTTTTCTGAGGGGAGGAGTTTGAAGCTGGGAAACAGTAGGAGTTGGAGTGGGTTTTTCTTCAAAAGATGTGGTAAGATTATTACTTACGGAATTGGGTGTATTCTTATTTATGACAAAAAATATTAAGCTTAAGACAACAAGTGATACAGAAAAAATAAGCAAAAAGAGTTTCGGCCGAAACATAGCCTCTTATTTTATCACGAATAAAAAATTAATTCCTATTCTGATGGTCATTTTTTTGATAATTCCGCTGTTTAATATAATTAATCAGCTTTACAGTTTCCAAACAAAACCTATAATTGAAGCTCCGCAAGAGAAAAAATACTGGCTCATGCTTTTGAGAAAATCAAATATAGAAAAACTTTACCAAGGAATTCCGGGAGATGAAAACAAAAGCCAGCTTATCAAGACTTTTAAAGTCAAAACCGGAATTCCCGGAAAGCGGCCGACACCGCTGCCACAGCTTTTGGGAAGGCAGTATTGGATTATCACCGATAAATTTGATGCCAGCGAATATCCCGAAACCGCGCCGTATTTTCTCAAACTTGATGTTCCCGTAACTGATGAATATCCATACGGACCGCAGCCTTATGAAGAATGTCTTGGAGGACAATGTAATTGGGAGCTCCCCGGATATTTCGGCTTACACGGAATTAATAATGATATGACAAGATTGTCTCCTGAAAACGAAGGAAGCTCGGGCTGTATAAGGCATTCGGATGAGGATATCATATATCTTTACAACCTTATAAATCCGAAAGATAATGTAAGGTATTATATAAAAGACATATGACAGAGGAAAACATTAATCCTGAAATGTTATCGGATAAGCCAAAGAGAAAAAAGCAAATAATAATTGCTGTTATTGTTCTATTGTTAGTATTGATGGCTGGAGGCATGGTTTTAGTTTTGAGACAGGAAGAGAACAGTAAGCTAAGTTTGGTCAGCCCAAGTTTAGAAACTAAGAAAACCGCAAGCATAAGCCCGACTCCATTTCCTTTTGAAGAACTGACTATTCCATACCTAAGAAACAGAGAATATAAAAGTCATTTGGGAGATCTTAAGAAAGTTTCTGAGAATTCCAACTACACCTCTTATCTTGTAAGCTATAATTCAGACGGTCTGAAAATTAATGGACAATTGACTATCCCATCGGGTACTCAGCCGATAGAAGGTTTCCCTGCGATTGTATTTGTCCACGGATATATTCCGCCAAGCCAATACCAGACTTTAGTAAATTACACTTCTTATGTTGATTATCTTGCGAGCAATGGTTTTGTAGTTTTCAAGATTGATCTGCGCGGTCATGATGATTCCGAGGGAGAATCGGGAGGGGCATATTATTCATCCGATTATATTATCGATACACTTAATGCATATTCTGCTTTGCAAAGTTCAGATTTTGTAAATCCCGATAAAGTCGGGCTTTGGGGGCACAGCATGGCAGGGAATGTCGTATCGCGTGCACTTGCCGGTAAACCCGAAATTCCTGCAATTGTTATATGGGCGGGAGCTGTCTATACATATGAAGATTTTGCGCAGTTTAGTATTGAGGATAATTCTTACCGCCCGCCTAGTCAGAGCTCTGAGGTCAGACGAAAACGAAATGAACTTTTCGCAAAATACGGGCAGTTTGATCCCAATTCAGATTTCTGGAAACAGGTACCGATGACAAATTATCTTACTGAAATAAAAGGCGCAATTCAGATAAATCATGCGGTTGATGACAATGTAGTTGATATAAAATACAGCAGGAATTTTACGAGTATTTTGGATAAGACAACGATTGTCCATGAGCTAAATGAGTATCCAAACGGCGGGCACAATTTATCAGGCGGTACTTTTAATCAGGCAATGCAAAACACAGTGGAATTTTTTGATAAATATTTAAAATAGCTTCCGCTTGATTTCCCGTCCCAACAAATTTATCCCAGATCTAAGTACTAATTAATAGATGAGTGGAGTGGAGCAGTACGGAGCGATTTATTCCATCATTCGCGCGAACGATAGATCGAATTATCTGAGTTGTTCCAGTTTTTTTAAGAATCTAAGAGTAGATGCTCCTTTATCCGATAACTTGTGGCGGACATTTTTATTCTGATTTCTCTTGAGAATAAGTCCTGCGATTGCCATGCGTCTTATGTGTTGGCTTGCGTTCTTAAGATCAATTTTAACCTTTTGCGCAATTTCACTGACTGAAAGTTCAGGTTCCTTCTCAAGAAGTTCCAATATTTGAATTCTTCTATGATTTGAGTACCCCTTAACAATTCTTTCTAAATGTCTGGTCTTTAGCATAAATCTATAGTATCATATTCCATCATTCGATAGAATAATGGAATGAAAATCTGAAATTGTTGGTTTGAATGATATGTTTTTTATTAAAAATTAAGAATATGATTGGAAAATTTGGTGGGAGGGAAGGGAAGTGCTTGATTTTCCGCCCCAAAATGATACAATCCACTCGCTATGAAAGACAGAAAAAGATTCGATTATTCATCTCGTATTTTAAGCATGTATGGGATACCGGCGGACTCCGATGACGTACTTAGGAAAGTGATAGATGGAGAAATTAGATACGAAGACCTGCCTGTGGATGATGATACTGAAGGAAGAAAAGGATATTTTTTCGAAGACCAAGCTAAATTTGTTGCTTCGCATGAAGGGCAAGAAATATTGTGTCAGGTTTTAGATAACGAACCGTGTCGTCAAGACAAATGTCCGATGTTTTTGCCAGTAGGAGCAACTAGGCCGATGGAAAATCGTTATGGCCAGCCACTTTGCGGAGAGTTCAGGTTTGTTTTTCAAAAAACTAAACAATAGAGAGCTTGATTTATTAAGAAAAACCGCGCATAATTAGCCTCATGAATATTTCTAAAAAAATAGATTTTCCATTGGTCACTGCTTTGATTGCAATCTTGCCAATTTATGGCTATTTCATTGCATATGTATTTGAATCAACATATCTTGGACTTTTAGGAATTCCCTCGGATTTTGTTCAAATCAGGCTCAACTCCATATTCTTAATAAGTGTAATCGTGATACTTTTATCGACTTTCATATTATATCTAGCGTTTTTTTTCAGACCACTTTTGAAGAAGCATAAAAATAACTTCCTGTTGTATCCAATAATATTTTATGGATTGCTATTATCGGTTATTGCGGGGATAACCTATATATTTATGCCTAATTTCATAAAAAATGTTACACCCGTCATCGCAATTTGCTCAGTTTTATTTGTTCTTAACGAGTTTATGTACCCACTATTAAAATACAAGACGTTTAAAAATTATAAGGAGCATGTCATTGAATTGAGAAACACTAAAACGAATTCGGACAAATCCCAGTTGAATTCGGATAATGCCTACTTGAATCTAGGCTTATTTTCACTTGTAATATTAGTTGCAACATATGGGATAGTTATTGCATTTGCTGGAGCATATATAGTAAATTTCAATACATATTTAACTTTTGAAAAAAATGGCATAAAGTATGCACTATTGAGAAATGAAAATAACGAAAAAATCGCAATTGAATATAAAAACGATCGTCTTATTCCTGGAAAAATCCTTATTTTTACTTCAGATTCATTAGGCTTAGTATCAAGAAAATTAAAATTGGAAGAAGTTAGCAGAAGGAAACTTTTTCCATTAATTAGAGATTAGAATTTGTTATAATTTCCTCATGTTGCTAATTCTTACCGGACCTGCTGGGGCAGGAAAAAATACAATAGGCCACATCATCGCACAGAAAAGAGAGAAGTGTGCGGTTATTGATGTTGATGACGTAAGACACATGGCGATAAAACCTCATATAGCTCCATGGTATGGAGAGGCAGGGCAAAAACAAGTTAGGCTTGGGGTTAAAAACGCATGTGCTCTTGCTCATAATTTTATAGAAGAGGGTTTTGATGTAATCATTCTTGACGTATTAACAGATGAGACCGGTAGAGCTTATAGAGAGAGTTTAAAAGATTTTAATCCGAAAATTATTATGCTTCTTCCAACTCTTGAGAAAGTCAAGGAAAGAAATAGCTCCCGTTCTTATAATCTTGCGGAGGATCGTGTTATTAGTTTACACCAAGAACAGAGTGAATTTAAGGATTTTGATGAGAGAATAGATAATTCCAATATTTCGCCAGAAGAAACCGCAGAAAAAATCCTCCGCGTGGTATAATTTCCCGTCGTTTTTATTGAGCTGTTGATGGCTGTGGATTTGTTAACTGAGGTTTCCATCTTTCTGCCCATCTATTGATTTCAGTTGGATTATTTCTTATCATAGGAGGGCGAGAAAATAAATCATTTACAGCAAGTCTTATAGACCAAGCTCTATTTTCAGCACCTTGATAGTGTTCTTGAACAAATCCATCTATAGATCTTTCTAGAATATTAATATCAGTTCTTAATTTTGTTGTTTCAGGGGTATCGACTTTAGTTTTATAAGTTTCTTTAGTGTAAAGAAATTTTCCGTATTTTGTTTCTTTAGATTTATCCAACTCTATGTAAAATAATTTTAGTCCAAGTAGATGGTGAAGAAGTTTTACGTCATGCCCCCGAAGCGAAAGTAATTGATCAAACTTTCTTTTGATTGCATATTTTCGTCCTTTTTCTTGAGATTTTCTCATAAGTCTTTCCTCTTCAGAGACAGGCTCTCTTGCCTTATCGGATTTCCTTCTTAGTCCCTCAAAAATATTTCTCATAAGATGGAAGTATACTTTAAAAACTCAAAATTAACAATCGGCGTGGTATAATTTCCTCGGCTTTAGACTGCCGGAAGGATTCTTTTATAATTCCCAGCTCCGTAGTTAAGGCGCATTTTTTTAGTATCTGTTTTGAGCCAACTTCTCTCTCTTTTCGATTTATATTCGTCCTCTCTTACATAACAATGACCTTGGAATTTAATCTTTCCATTCTTCTCTTCAAAATAAATCTCAGCAAGCCTGCTGTTAATAATTGCAAAACACCAGCTCATAAGCAAGAATCTGCTTTGTATGATATAATCATATCATGAATAAAATAACTGTAGATCCGAAAATTTTGGCAGGAAAACCAGTAGTAGCAGGTACAAGAATTCCAGTCTATCTCATTTTAAATCTCTTAGCCAGCGGATATAATTTCGATAAAATTATAGAAGCTTATCCCCGTTTAACCCGAGCAGATATAGAAACAGCGATTAGATACTCTGAAGACCGCATGAAAAGAGTAGAGGTGCGAAGCCTCAGTAAATAAAAGTGCTTAAATTACTGCTTGACGCTAATCTTTCTCCCAAAACCCGCAAGTACCTAGAGAAAAAGTTTCACTTCAATGTCATTGATCTAGCTACCGAAAATAAACATGGAATGACTGATGAACAAGTAGTCAAACTTGCCAAGAAAGAAAAGAGAGTAATTATTACTTTTGATCTTGATTTTGGGGAGATATACTACTTTAGCGAAAGAGGAAAAGTGGGTATAATAGTTCTTCGGCTTGAAGATCAAAGAGTAGAGTCGGCAAATAAAGTTTTAAATAAATTCTTTCAAAACGAATCTAAGAATGTAGATTTAGAAAAATCGCTCGTGGTAATTGATGAAAGCAGGATACGGATAGTGCCTAATATCAATTAATAAAACTTTGATATAATTTCCTCAACGATGAATCTATCAATTGGGGTGGTGCGAACACAACCCGACATTCTCATCCTGAGTGGAGCCAGAGAATTGTAACTTGACAAAACCATTATTTGTACTTACAATGTAATTACTATGATAACCACACTAATTGCGATAGGGAATTCTCGCGGGATACGTATACCAAAGCCCTTGATTGCTGAAAGCGGTATTTCCGATCAAGTTGAATTGCAGGTAAAAAAGGGTGAGATACGAATTATTTCAGCGCCTACGAAGAATAGGTCTGCGTCTGCTGCATTACTCCTATCTGAAAAAACACTCGGTGCTGATTGGAATCGGCCGGAAGAGGAAACCGCATGGGCAAGTTTGCAGTAGGCAGTATTGTTCTCGTTACATTTCCATTTTCAGATTTGAAAGGCCAGAAAGTACGACCGGCGCTTGTTTTGGCAAACGTTGAATTTAATAACCTCATTCTGTGTCAAATTACTTCAAAGCCATATTCAAGCAAAATATCAATTCGTCTTACATCGACTGATTTTGCAACAGGTGGTTTACCAATTGTCAGCTACGTACGGCCGGATAAGCTGTTTACGGCTGATACGACTATTATAAAAAAGACTGTTGGGAAGTTATCTAGTAAAACTACAGATAAAGTTTTAAAAAATATCCGCGCACTATTTAAATCTTCATAAAGTCATTTACAGAGCGTACCCTCTTTCTGGCAGCTCCTCATTTCCAATTTTTTTAGCCATTTCTTCTACGAGCCTAACCATAACTGGATAGCCAACTTGTCTATAATCTCCAAACCTCTCATTCATAATTCTTTTTGACAAATATTTAAAATAGCTTCTGTTTGATTTTCCGCCCCCAAATTAATCTTATAGTTTGACTTTAATCGGGATTTTTGGTATATTTTTAACTTACTATGGAATTTGAGTCCGATTCGGAAACCGGTAATTCAGAAAATGTAAATGACTATTCGCGATTGGGTGAACGGGAAGAAAACGCCGTAAGAATAGCGACAAGAGGTTTGGCAAAGTGGTTCTCTGAGGATGAAAAACCTCCGCCTATGAAAGTAGTAATTACACAGGAAAACCCGTTTGATTTTAGGTCATTCGTGGCCGTATTGCGCGAAGATGGGATAGATGTTATGGGATCTCTTAAGGAAGTCAGTGATGGTGTCTTGGTATTTCAGCCTAATTTATGTGATTCTGAGACGGAAGAATCAATACTGGGTGAAACAATAGTAATCCCCGAGGGTCTTGAAAAATATTTCAAGTAATTTCATAGCTTGATTTCCCGCCTCAACCTTAGATTGTTGACTATTTATTTTTTATATTTTATAATCTGTCCACGATGACTACTGAGACAAGACCTGAAGCAAATGTAACAGAAATTCCGTATGCCGATTTTGAAATAGGGATGATAAAAGATTTAATGCCCGCTTGGGATGGTGCGTCTCAAGATTTAGGTAAAGGTTTGCAAAGTCACTTTTTCTACAAAGTCGGAGATGACGTTACGCGAATAACTCTAGATTTTTATCCTCATCAGAAAGATGCTTGGCTTAGAGAAAATCCCGTCATAGCTACAGGACAAAGAAGAGAAGTACTGGCTGAAGATTATCACCATCTTACAGAAATTTCAACAGTGGTAATTTATGGAGACGAAGGTAGGGTTACTTTTTTCGCTAAGGATAAAAGAAGTTTTCTTGAGATTTCAAATGGAGGCAGAGCTTTAGTTTTACAACAGCATCGGAATAGAACTGATACTACTACAAGAATAAACCTTCCGTAAATCGAACAAACTCCTTGATTTTCCGCCCCAACCAGCGCGTGATATAATTTCCTCATGCCAGTTGTATTTTCGGATCATGCTAAATTTCAACTTAAAGAGCGTAATATATCTCAAAAAAGAATGCTTGAAGTAGTGATGAATCCAACCGAAACAAGTCAAAGTTTCAAGAATAGGCGATTGTGGAGAAAATCGTTTGGTGGTAAAATATTACAAGCAGTAACCATAACAGAAGGTTCGAAAATAACTGTCATCAGCGGTTATTACTTAAGAAAAAAATAATATGAAAATACATTACGATCCAAAAATAGACGCTGTTTATTTTAAATTAGCAAAGGGTAAATACGACGCGAGTCGTGAGATATCCAGTTCTATTATAGTGGATGAAGACAAGAATGGTAAAGTTTTGGGAATTGAGATTTTGGATGCAACAAAAAATATAAATGCCTTTAATCCAAAAAACCCAAGGTCTTCCTTAAGCACTTCTTAATCTCCTTGCTTGTCCTGAGTTTACCGAAGGGCTTCTATTGCACTTCGGCTCCGCTCAGTACATGCCACCGTGGTTATTACTTGAATTGTACGTGAAGAGATGTGCCGAGGGCATTTGCCATTTTTCTAAGAAATGAAAGAGAGGGGAGTGATGATGCACTTTCAGCGCGCGATATTACCGATTGGCGGGTTTTAAGTTTTTTCGCAAGCTGAGCTTGTGTCAGGCCGCTCCTGATTCTTCCTCGAATAATCTCGCGTGCCACCTCATATTCCAGACGAGTTTCTTCCAAGGCTTTTCTAAATTCAGGGTCTTTCAGGAGAATTTTTTTGTGAGTTTCCCAATCCATATAAAATAATTATATCACAATTTTGTGATAATGCAATCTTACTTCATAATTTCCTGCTTCTTTGCTATACTGAGTAAAGTGCAGAAAAATTCCCATTACCAGACTCTTAAAGAGAAGTGGTCGCAGAAGCACGAGGCGGCCCGGAAAAGATTCGAAGAAAAGCATAAGGAAACTCTCGCGTTTCTCATAGACCGAATTCCCGCTAAAGATAAGATTGCAAGTGGCGCGGCAAGCCTCATAATGCTTTCGACCAATCTTAACCCAGCGACTGCATTTGCTCAGGCAGCTACAAAAACACCACCGCTGGTTATTGAAGAAAATCGTGCAAGCAGAATTGAAAAATTACTTTCGGATTTAAAAACAGTAGTGCCTTCGGAGATGAGAAGTTTAACTCCTGAGGAAGAGGCGAGTACTTCGGCAATTCTTTCAAGAAATTTCAATATGGAAGTAGTTCCGGATATTAACGGACTGCGATTGAATCGAACTTACGGGATGATGGGGGCTGAACAGCACCTCATGCGCTATCCGGGAGACACAATGTACGGACATTTTGATAGTGAAAGTGAGAATTTTTATTCTTCGGGAATGGCTCCCGGACGCGGGGCGTGGGGATATTTCGCAAATTCGAAGGAGGAGTTGACGGTTGAGGATAGAGAGCGGGAGAAATGGTATATTGCGGTTCAGAGCTTTCTCGCAGTAGATTACAACTCAAGGCCTTCTGAGTACAGGGATTTTTTCAAATATAGAAAAATGCTCGTTGTAAATCCTAAGACCGGGCAGGCAATAGTAAGTGATATTGCAGATGCGGGGCCTGCGGTCTGGACAGGAAAGCATCTGGGAGGCTCACCTGAAGTAATGTATTACTTGGGTATTCATCAGGGACCGCGCAAAGGCGGAGTTTTATACTTTTTCATCAATGATCCCAATGATACAATTCCCTTAGGCCCTATCAATCTATGAAAAAGAAATATTTCTACAGCCATCTGGTAAATATTAAAATATTAATCATTGAGCTTGATAGTTTAAGTTTGTCATCTTCGGAGAAAGAGGAGCTTATCGAGCTTGCGCATAAAAATATTCACCATGAGGTTATGGACACAATAGCATCGGATCTTGAAAATGAGGATAAGAAAAAGTTTCTGGAGCTTGTTGAAGAGGGGGAGCACGAGAAAGTCTGGCTTCATATTAAAGAGAAGACGAAGAATGTTGAAGAAAAGATAAAACAGGCGGTTGATCAGATAAGGAAAGAACTAATCGAAGATATAAAGAAAATAAAAGAGCCAAAGACTAATTAAAACAGGATTGACTTTTTTATCTTTAAGAATATAATACTTTTATGCTTAGAGACAGAGATAATCATCTTTCCTTAGGACGAAATGCCTTACTTAAGGGAACCACTCTTGCTGCAATAGTCATTGGAGGAGCGGGATGCGATATACTTGGAGGATCGGATAATCAACAAGGAAATGATGGTAGGCCTACAGCTTCAGCATCTCCTGAGGAGCTTCCGCATTCAGACGAAGCCTCACCAGAAAAGGTTTTGCAGCTTTACCAGGAATCACGAGACATAAATAACGAATATTTTAATTATAGAAGACAGGGTCTTTCACAAGAAGAGTTAAGAGTTATGTCTAACGGCTTGACCGTAGCTAAAGTGCGTGCGATGTGGGCGCATAGCTCTTTTCCGCAAGACCCTTTCGTCAAAAACGAGGGGCACACGATTATTTTTAACGGAGGAAGAAAGCTTAATCTTGAAAATCCAAATGATTTTGTCTTGGGTACAGCTTATGTCGACTATCTCTTTAACAATACGTTTGAAGATGTGTTAGATACTGATACTACTGGATTTTGGTATTACAGACAGAAATTTAATTCTTTCGAAGGAATCGATGATATCTTCTGGCTTTCTGAAAATGTCAAATTAGAGATGGGAGATGTGCCCCCAATTGCAAGGACGAAAAGCTTAGAAGAATTGGCCAAAGGCCTTCAGTTTATACAGAAAGCAGATATGCCATTACCTACAAATGCAAGAATCGAATATATAAGTTGGGAGAATGAAAACCCTTACGAAAATACTGAAAAAGATACTTTGTTGTTGCAAGTTTATTCTATTCCTGACGGAGATTTTAGAGTTGGGACATCTCTTACAGACTATTTAATTGCGCAAAACCCTCAAATTTTAGAAGACTATAAGGAAAAAGTTTCCGAACTTTTTGAACAATATGGAGAGAACATAACGGAATCGGCGCTGATTTCTTCTGATGATTTCTCATACGTTTATGATGATGAAACCGAGTTGTCAGTAATTCTCTCAGACTACATTAATGATGGAGTCAGTTTTAGAAAAAAAATTGCCTATGCTCGCGCGACGGGTCATGAGGCTGAGGCCGCTATTATAGGCGCTAAGTATGATTACGCGAGACAGCTTTTCGGAGGCAATGAGACTGTAGTAGATGGTAGGGTTTATGAATCCGTTGATTATCAAGTGGGCGATGTTATCAGAATTTCCGATTATGATGATTATGCAAGACCGGGAATTTTCTTAAGAGAAGAAGCTGATGCGGGAATTGATCCCGATCATCGGCCTGCTGTTTATGATGGATGGACGCTACGCATAATAGCAGGCCCGGTTGTGACTCTGGATGACGTCAATCATGAAGCTACAATAATGTGGCAAGTAGAAGATGGGGATTTTGTTAGTAAGAGAGTTTTTATTGGAGATGAATCGAGGACTGGATGGGTATCAAGTGAATATCTTGGTGAGATTATATCAAATACTCAAGTTCCTTCTGAAAATTGAACTATCTAAGAATATCAAGCAACTTAAAAAGTCTTAAGTTGATTAGTTTTTTTCTTTTGAAGGACGGGAAGTAGGGGATTCGAGTCTTTCTTTTGTTCGTCTCCAGACTTCTTGGATGCCTTCGCTTCCTTTGATTACAACAAGTCTTCCTTCTCTTGCAAGTTTGTGAAGCATGAGGCTTGTATTTTTTCTATATATTTCAAGCCTTTTCTCAACAGTTTCTGGAATGTCGTCAGGTCGCGGTTTTGTATTTTCCCTCAAGGCGCTTTCATATCTTCCTCCAGCTCTTTTTCTCGAGTGCTCATCAAGTATTGCAATGCAAGCAAAACTTGTCTCTACGGCATGACGCTGTCGCAGGCTCTCCATGAGCTTATCCGTCGAATCAAGTTGAGGAATGGTTCTTGGGAACCCTGTAAATATAAAAGTAGTAATTCCTTTTTCTGCATTTTTCTCGATGACAGTTTCAACCATAGGGAATATAACCTCATCCGGTATAAGTGCACCTTGCTTATCAACTGCTTCAATATATGGCTCAATTCTAGAAAAAAATCCTGCGTACTCTCCTTGCTGTGATTTAGCTCCTCTATAAATGTCACCCGTAGAAAGTCTTATGGAGTTGGGAATTGTTTCAAGCAAAAGATTCGCCTGAGTATCTTTGCCTCCTGAGCCTTTGCCGTTGATGAAGATAAAATTAAGAGCAGGAGAATCTGGTGTCATAGAGAGAGAGCAGTTCTGAAATTATATTCTATTTATAATATAAGTCAAGAATTTCTTATTTCTTTTGGCACAATCTTCGTGCTCTGATATAATCTACATGTGAATCTTTCTATTGCGATTATCGGATTGCCAAATGTCGGCAAATCCACGCTTTTTAACGCGCTCCTTAAGAAACAGTCCACCTTCGCTGAAGCTTCGGCGGGACAAGCAGGCTCTGGGATTGCCCGAGTAGGGAATTACCCATTTACCACCATTGAACCAAATGTAGGGATTGTTCCTGTGCCCGATGACAGACTCGAAAAGCTTGCGGAAATTACAAAAGAAGAAGAAGGAATGCAAAATTTGCCTCCCATAAAACCTGCAATTGTAAAATTTATCGATATTGCGGGGCTCGTAAAAGGCGCGTCTCAGGGCGAAGGCCTTGGAAATAAATTCTTATCACACATACGTGAAGCAGATATTATATGTCACGTCCAGAGATATTTTAAGGATCCCAACATAGTCCATGTTTCAGATGAGCCCAAGCCTCAAGATGATAAAATAACTATCAACACCGAACTTATTTTGGCAGATCTTGAGACTCTTATCAAGCAGCTTCCGCCAAGAAAAACCACAAAAGAGGATAGAATTCGCTGGCAGGTAATAGTAACTCTTCGGAACGAGCTTAATAACGGAATTTTGGCAAAAGACGTAAAGCTTACAGAGGAAGAAAAGGAAATGGCAAAAAATCTCAATCTTATTACAGCAAAGCCCACTTTTTTCATCGCAAATGTAGGAGAAGAAGATCTTAAAAAAGATTTTGGAAAAGATACTATTGCGGTAAGTGCTAAGACCGAAGCAGAACTTGCGGAGCTATCTGCCGGTGAACAGAGAGAATACTTAAACAGTTTAGGATTAAAACAATCTGGACTCGAGAGAGTAATTGAGAAAGGTTATGAAATGCTTGGACTAATTTCATTCCTCACGGCAGGAGAGAAAGAAGTGCGGGCGTGGACCATAGAAAAGGATATGAATGCGGTCGATGCCGCGGGAGTAATTCATACTGATTTTTCCAAGAAATTTATAAAGGCGGAAATTGCGGCTTATCACGAATTTGTCGAAAATAACGGATGGAGAGGAAGTAGGGCGAATGGTAAAACCCGCTTTGAAGGCCGCGATTACATCATGCACGACGGCGACGTGGTGGAGTTTAAAATAGGAAGCTAAGCTTTATTGGGGTTCCTTGAAATTCTAGTAACTATGCTTAAAAGTTGAGGTGATAACGGGAATCTTTGCAATCTTAATCCTGCTTTTTCTCTTTCGGTCTCCCTTCTTACCAGCTCGCCCTTACGATAATTTTCAACAAATGTTGGTCTTGATTCTTCAAGAATTTCGTCTGACTTAAATACCCAATCTATATCTACACCAGCTCTTTCGAAAAGATATTCAGCTCTTTTAAGATGAAAGCCGACAGTGAGTAATCCCATGTTTTTATAACCTTTGTCCTTCTGTATCCGTTTAAATTTACTTGCGTTCGTCCATGTATCCAATGATTCCTCCTCGAGTAGCACATCCTCATCAGGAATAGATGGGAAAATTCTAAGGAGTTGTCTTTTCATTGCTTCTGCCTCCGAAGGAACATTTTTGCCGGAAGTATGGCCGGTAGAAAATATAATTTTTCCAGTCAGGCCTGCTTTATAAATTATTCCAGCAGCAAGAACATTGATTCTTGAATGAGGACTTAGATTGAATCTTTGATTTCTCACTCTCTCCGGAGTCCAATCTACGCCTATATTTTTTCCAAGTACGACAAGGGGATCCATTTTGCCTTGAAGTTCTGCCTCGAGTCGCGCTCGCGTTTCTGGCCTCATCATAGGCACAGATTATATCCCGGATTATAAGATTTGTCAAATGATATATTGCAATTTTGAGGCTCAGATGGTAGGATTAGAAAACTCCCCGCCGCTGCGATTGCAGCTTTGAAGGAGCAAGCTTATGCGAGCGTACGAATTAATACTTATTCTGCGTCCAACTCTCAAGGACGAGGAGCGAAAAAAATTAGTCAGCACGGTTAAAGATTTTCTGGGAAAGCCGGAGGTTGTTAAAGAAGATGACTGGGGGCAGAAAACCCTTGCCTACATGATAAAGAAAGAAACCTCAGGTCATTACACCCGTCTTATGCTTGAGATGGAGACAGATATTCCGCAGGATTTTGAGAAAAGGCTAATAACTCATGACGGTATTTTAAGACATTTATTTCTAAGGAGAGAAGAGAATGAGAAGAAGCCAAGTGTAAAAGCAGAAGCTCCAAAAGCTATGGCTTCAAAACCCTCCGCTTCCGCCAAGGTTCCAACGGACAAGGCCAAAAAAGCAGCATCAAAGCCCACAAAGCAAAAGCAAAAACCAATAAAACAAAAAAGTAACTAGTCGCTAGTTGCTAATCGCTATTTTAACTATTTTATTATGGCAAGAAGTCTAAACAGAGTTCAAATTATCGGAAACCTTACGCGCGATCCCGAGCTTCGATATACTCCCAACGGCACAGCGGTATGCTCATTTTCAGTCGCGACCAATAGGAATTGGACGACAGACTCAGGCGAGAAAAAAGAAGACGTAGAATTCCACAGGGTGGTTGCGTGGAATAAGCTTGCCGAAATCTGCTCACAGTTTTTGTTAAAGGGAAGAAAAGTTTATATTGAAGGCCGGCTTTCCACAAGGTCATGGAACGCGCAGGACGGAACTCAGAAAAGTACGACTGAAATTATTATTACCGATATGATACTTCTTGATTCTAGAAGAACAGAGGAAGAAAAGATTGACGAAGGTGCTTCATCTGCCTCGCCGGAGGATATTAATGAGTCACAGAGAAAATCCGCCAAAGCAAAAGAAGTAAAAGAAAAGAAAGAAGACCTGCCTGCTCGCCTCGATTCGGCGGAGCGGGCCGGCAAGGCAGGAAAAAAGGAAGAAGAAACGGCCGAGGAAGAGATTTCCCCCGATGATATTCCCTTTTAAATTAGTAAATAGATACTAGTTAATAGATAATAGTTGTAAAAACACCTACGAATTGGTAAAATGATGTCTTACTGGTATCTAGTATCTAATTTCTATTATCTATTTTTTTATGGCAAGAAAAAGGTCAAGAATAAAAGTTATCAGAGTAAAAGAAGCGTGCTACTTCTGTAAAAACGAAAAGAGCCCTTCGTACGGCGACGTCTCAACGCTTAGGAGATTTTTGAGCGAAAGGAATAAAATCCTATCCCGGGCCCGAAGCGGTGTTTGCTCCAAGCATCAGCGTGATCTTTCAAAGAGTATTAAGCACGCAAGACATTTGGCACTTTTGCCTTTTACGGCAAATGAAATGTAAAATTAACTTATAACTTATAACTAATAACTTATAACTAATAACTACACTTATGACTTCACTGTCCATAAAACTCGAAAATGGCTTTTCTCCAAAAGTAAAAGCAGGTGACAAAGTCGCAGTCGGACAGCTTTTGGCTGAAAAAAGCATCAAAGGCACTGACCACGAGATTCATATTGCGAGACTTCTTGAAGTTCCTCCCCAAATTTCTTCAAAATTTGTTATCAAAAGACCCGGCGACCGTGTAGGACAGGGCGCTATAGTTGCTGTAAAAAAAGGTGCACTTGGAATGGGAGGCAAAAAAGCTGTAAGTCCTATTGAAGGGACTGTTTTTAAATTCGAAAACGAGACAGGAATTTTGACAATAAGGTCATCTACTGAGTCTCAAATAGAAAATTTATTCTCACCAGTTGATGGAGAAGTTGCGGTATGCGATAATGAGAAAATTACTATAAAAACCCAGAAGGGAGTAATTGCCGCAAGTGTTGTTTTGGGTGTAGGCAGTTTTGAAGCAGAGCTGTATGTGGTAAAAGGTGATGAGGTAAGCTCGGCCGATTTGAAAAGTGACCTTAAAGGAAAAGTTGTCGTAGGCAAATCCCTGGACAGGGAGGTAATTGCCAAATCCCTGGGGCTTGGCGCAAAAGGTGTTATAGGAGGAAATATAAACGAGGAAGATATTGCCGATCTTAAAGCACGGATGACCAGGACTCCAATATTTGTAGTGAGTGATGAGGATATTGAAAAGATAATAAAGTCAGATGGAAAGAAGATATATCTTGATACGGAAAAAAAGACTTTAATCTCACAATGAACAAAACACGGAAACTTCAGTTCATAATATTAATTTTAATAACTTTTTTCCTTGGGTACTTTATAGGAACTTCAAAGATAAGCGTTGACTGGAAAAATTACAAACCCACTCTTTCTGTTACAAGCAAAGAGCCTCCGGCGGGAGTCAGTGCCGACTTTTCAAATTTCTGGGCAGTATGGCAGGGAGTAAATGATAAGTATTATGACAAGACAAAAGTCGATCCCCAAAAGATGCTCAATGGCGCAATTTCGGGAATGCTCGGAGCGCTTGATGATCCATTCACGCTTTACCTTCCGCCTGTTTCAAATAATGATTTTAAGCAGGGAATGGCAGGTGAGTTCTCGGGAATAGGTGCTGAGCTTGGAACGCGCGATAACAAGATTGTTGTTATCTCGCCGCTCTCGGACAGTCCTGCAATCAAAGCGGGTGTGAAACCGGAAGACATGATCCTTAAAGTTGACGGAGCATCGACTCAGGGATGGACTCTTTCTCAAACTGTGAGTAAAATCAGGGGTCCTAAGGGAACTTCTGTCACGCTTAATATTCAGCACAAAGATTCTAAGACCGCAATCGATGTAAAAATAGTAAGAGGTGTGATTACAGTAAAAAGTATTGACGGATATGTAAAGAAAATAAAGGATGTTACAGGAATTAAAATGACTGATTCAATTAAAGCCGGCGGAGAAAAAGAAATTATGTATCTTAAGCTTTCCCAATTTGGTGATAAGACCAATTCAGACTGGGAGGCTCTAATAAACCAGCTGAATTTAAAAGTCCAGAATAATCCAAATTTCAAAGGAATTATTCTAGACCTTCGGAACAATCCCGGAGGTTATCTTACAGATGCCGCATTTATCACGTCAGAATTTATAGAGAAAGGTCAGCCTGTGGTAATGCAGGAAGAAAGCGGCGGAGGAAGGACTAAGCTCAATGCGGACAGACGCGGACTTCTTCTTACCCAGCCGCTTGTAGTTCTTATAAATAAAGGAAGCGCTTCGGCAAGCGAGATAGTTTCAGGAGCGCTCCGTGACTACAAAAGAGCAAAGCTTGTGGGAGAGACATCTTTTGGAAAAGGTACTGTCCAGCAGGCACAGGATTTGGGCGGGGGTGCCGGAGTCCATATAACTATTGCCAAATGGCTTACTCCAAAAGGTACATGGGTGAATGGCAAAGGTCTTGACCCTGACATAAAAGTTACACCCGACACTAAGGATCAGGCCCATGACCTACAGCTTGAAAAAGCCATAGAAGAACTGCTAGAATAACCCGCTCATTTCTTAAAATTTAAAATTATTTTGTTCAAATACTAATATACTAGTATATTAGTATTTATAGCTTAGATTTTGGGATCGGTTTCTGTATGTTTTTTTGTTGGCTAAAACATTCTATTTTTAATATAATACTAGGATGATAAAGAAGAATGTTTTACTATCGGGTTTTTCAAGCTACAAGATTGGCGGTCCTGCGAAATATTTCGCAGAGATAGGAAACGAGAAAGATTTAATAGGAGTTTTTAAAAACCCCGAGGTGGCGAAGCTGTTCCACCTCCCAGGTGGTAAAGGCGTAGTTGTCTTGGGTGGCGGTACCAATGTTCTTATTGATGACAAAGGATATGATGGATTAGTCATCTTAAACAAAATTAAACACATAAAAAGAGACGGTTCAGATGTTATCGCCGGCTCAGGTGTTCAGATTGAAGATTTACTCAATTTTTGTATAGAAAATTCTCTGTCCGGCCTTGAGTGGGCAGGAGGACTGCCGGGAACTTTGGGCGGGGCAGTGCGGGGTAATGCCGGAGCATTCGGGGGAGAAATGAAAGACGTTGTAGTTAAAGTTACGAGTTTAAGATTTGATTTTAAGCCTACAAGCGAACTTGCAAGGTCGGACCTTGTCAGCCGAATTGCAAGGTCGGACCTTGTCAGCCGAAATCCTGCAACCTCGCAGGTTGGAAGAGAGATTCGGATAAGAAATAAAGACGAGTGCTCGTTTGGTTATAGAAATAGTGTTTTTAAATCACAGGTTTCCGATGAAATTATCACAGAGGTGGTTTTAAATTTAAAAAAAGGCGATAGGGAAGCGATTAGGAAGCAAATTGAGGAAAAAATAAATTACAGGAAAGAAAGGCACCCCAGTCTTGTAAATGAGCCAAATGCAGGGAGCACCTTCAAAAATATTCCAATAGAAAATCTACCAAAAGCTGTGGCTGAAGAATTTAAAGATAAAATCAAGACTGATCCGTTTCCAGTACTTCCTGTAGTTAAGTTAATCGCAGGAGCGGGGATGACCGGACAAAGAGCGGGAAACATAGTAGTGTCTCCTATACACCCAAATTATTTAGTAAATATCGGAAAGGGAACTTCTCGGGATGTTTTAAGTTTAATAGATAGAATAAAAAAGGCGGTGAAAGAAAAATACGGGGTAGAATTAGAAGAAGAAATAACATTAGTTTAATTAACCTAATTAATCTAATTGACCTAATTTCTAAACAATGACTAAAAAATCCAATACAAAATATGACCTCGAAGAAAGAACCGCAAAGTTGGGAGAAGATATTATTAAATTTTGTAAAAAAATTCCAAGAGGACCAGTAACGGATCCATTGATTAATCAATTGGTAAAATGCGGAACAAGCGTTGGTGCCAATTACTGCGAAGCGGATGATGCTGAGAGCAAACAGGATTTCAGGCATAAAATTGGTATTTGTAAAAAAGAATCTCGGGAAGCAAAGCATTTTCTCAGAATGATTGAGACTGCAGTGCCTGTACTAAAAGAAGAGATAAGGCCATTATGGCAGGAAGCAAAAGAATTAAACTTGATTTTTAATTCAATTTATATAAAAGTTAGATGATTGGGACCTATTTAGGTTAATTAGGGTAATTAGTGCAATTAGGTCAAGTTGCTCCTTAAGCGAAGCTTAAGGAGCAACTTCCTGATATATCGTTTTTATTTGCTTAATACTCTCCGGAGCGTTGAGTACGAAGTCAGGCCGTTCCTTGATAGTAAATACCGGACAAAAAGCATTGTTTGTGCAAAGAGTTCTGTTGTTTATGAATTGACCGCCGGTTTTCCCCGCATTTACAATTACGGTCCCTGCCATATTAAGTCTGAAGTCTGGGGTTACGCAGCTATCATTGTTGTTGTCTATTATGAAATCGCTATCCGCAGAATAATATCCTTCAACCTGTGTCGCGGCCGAATTCCACGCAGTACCTATGCTTTTATCTATGTGTATATCACCCCTGACGATAAACGTGAGAGTAGAGGTTTTGGGGACAAAAATTTTAGCGGCTATGGTAAGATTTCCATCAATCAGAATTATTACCTTTGTGCTTGCGGCAAGAGTATAATCACTGCTGTTTACAATTTTGACATCACTGCCAGCAGTATATACACCGCTTGCAAGCGCCGGTAATGTACAGCTCAGCAAAGTGCACGATAAGTTTGTAGGAGTTATCCCTGATTGCCTAACTCTTCCCAATACATAAGCATACGAGGTGGTGTAAATTCCTTTTGACGGGGCATAAATGTCTTGATATTCTGCTGAGCCGACTTTCCAATTTGCAGGAGGTGCGGATGCAGAGCCTGCAGGACCAAAATATGCAGGTGAGTCTCCGGTAAAGATTATTCCCGGTGATCCGCCAGCGCCATTAACAGAAGTAAAGGCGTCGCCGAAAGGAGCAGTGCATACGCCGGGAGCAGCAGGAGGAACTTTAGCAGTGCTTGGTATTACATTGTCAAGTCCGCTGTCAAATCTTATATCAGTTCCGCCGGATTGAAACCATGCGGATGAAGTCTTAAATCCGAAATTAAGATTTGTAATATTTCCGTCTGCGTGGCATGATGCTCCGGCAGATGTTCCTGTTGCTCCGGGGCTACAGCTTGGCCCGACAGTTACGATGTGTGTCAGAGAAGGAGGGAAAGATACCTGATAGCCTGAAGGAGGACTGCCGAGATAAGTTAACAAATATTTCCCCGCAGGGACACTGATACTTCCGGTTCCGGGATAATATCCTCCAACTGAAGCATTAACTACGCCGCTTATAGACACAGTTTCGTTTCTGTAGAAGACACTGTAAGACCCGCTCAGGTTGGGCTCTCCGACATCGTATTGGCCATTACTGTTGGCATCAGCCACTTGCTGTCCTGAGATGGTGTAGGGTGGCGAGAACACTACAGTGACTGTAGTAGGAGCATTTAAGATAACTGTGCATGTAGTACCTGCTCCGGAGCATCCGCCGCCTGACCAGGACTCAATAAGCGATCCGGGGTCTGGAGTTGCGGTAAGAGTTATCGATGTACCCGGACCATATGACTCTGAGCAATCAGCTCCGCAAGAAATCCCGGGAGGACTGGATACAACAGTTCCTGTACCCGGACCGGGCTTGCTAATGGTAAGTGTGTACAGAGGGATGATACCAAAGTTTACTCCATATACGTCAGCAGTAGTTACCGCCACGGTTCTGGGATTTACATAATTGAGGTCTGTACCAGTATAACTATAGACATAGCCGGCGGGCGCAGTGATTTCGATAGTGTGACTTTGATTACCGAGAAGATAGTTGTATGTGAAATCTCCGCCGGTTAGGGTTTTGTCGGAAAATGCAGCGCCATTAAGTGACATGCTAAGAGTGCTTCCTGTATAATTTGCTTCTGCCCCGTTTTTGATTCCGTCGCCGTTACTATCTAGATAAATTGCCCCAGAGATATTGTATGTAGGCCGTAATCCTATATCCCGCCTTACCGATGCATTTGTAATATTTATGGTCGCAGGCGTTTTCCAGCCGTAACTGATAGGAGAGCTTGGTTGAATATTGGTAAGAGCAAGCCAGTTAAGAGGGAAGGTATAATTAGCGAGAGAATTAGAATAAACAATGGAATAGTTGGTGCTTGCGCTTACACTTAGACTGTAATTTCCATTTGCATCTGGTGGAGTTCTTGCTATTACGCTACTGGAACTGGGAAATTGACAAGTTGAAGTACAAAGCCAAATAGCTGATCCAACCTCGGAGCCAGGTATAAAAGGCTCTCCCGTGTCTTTCGTTCCGTTTCCATTGTAATCAACAAATACAGTGCCATATATAGCAAGGGGTGGGGGTGTTGGGGTGGGGGTTAGGCCAGACACGTTAACATCCGTATCGGTTGCTCCAGACTCACAAGTGCGTCCGTCAGACAAATCTGCAGTTCCCCATACTGCTGTTGCGCCGCTTGCTACAGCCGTGACTGCCGTGGTATAAATCGAGGTTGTATCGGAAGCGGGATTAACAGTTGCTATAGAGGTATTATATGAACCAAAACGCATCCGTGTAATTGTTGCAGATCCAAGTCCTGAAGTCACGCTAGCTGTAACTGTTCCGGCAGCTCCTCCTACAGTTAGGTTAAGTACAGGCGGCGAAGTCGTTACCGCGCATGACCCGGCAGCAGGCGTGGGAGTAGGGGCGGGGATGGCGCAGGCGCCTGTTCCGGTATTACAAACTTGTCCGCTTGGGCATCCGCATTTAACGCAGTCATTAACTGGAGGATTGTCTTTTATTTTACAATCCAGCGGCTGACCGCCGGCTACACAAAAGCCTACGGGAGTACGAGCAGGGTCCGTGCAAGTTCCGGGAGTAGTGGGGCAGGCGGGGAAGGTGGTGATTATATTTTCCAGAAATTTTAAAATCCACTGAGCGTCTTTGGCTGTGACATCGCTTCCAGCAGATTGAACACTAGGGGAACCTCCCGGATCGACCACATCCGCTCTTTCTATCTGAGATGTGGTAAGAGTTCCGCCTCCGATATAATCTAGTATTTTGTAGGAGTCCAGCGTAGATATCTTTCCGTCGCCGTCCACATCTCCGTACTGGTAAGGCGCGCCCAGAGGGTTGGTGCCTGAGCCGGTGAGAGTTGAGGGGACAGGACATGAGGAAGTTTTGGGATCATAGACTGTAACTTGCATACGACTGCTAGCTCCGCAATCCGTCCATGGAGAAGGGATTTGGAAAGGATTGCCAGTGCACTTGCTTCCGGAGTTGCTATGTGCATTGACAACCACCCAATAAGTACCGGGAGTACTGAACGCCTTTGAAGCAGAAAATGATTGAGACGACCCAAAAAGTGTGTAGGGAGAACCTGTAAATGCAGTCCAACTCTCACCTGAGGTTGGCGACGAATACATTTCTCCCTTTGATAGACTTTGAAAATTAGGATCATTTGCTGTGCCTGTAAAGCTTACCGTTTGACCAGTTGTTGCATAAGAGCGACCTGTTATTGACGCAGTAACAGGAGGAGGGGAAAGTCCAAAATCAGAAACTTTTGTGTTGCCGCCCGCGGTGACGTTTACGCTATAGGAAGTTGGTGTGGTATTTCCCCAGCCGCCCATCGTGGGCATATCTACCCTGACAGTGTAAGTCCCTACTGGAAGCTGCCCTGACTGATAGTAAGGGTTATTTGGATCACAACTGTTAGCCCAGATACTTATATTGCCCGGATCAGCAATAGCCTGGACACCTGCTATATTATGTAGCCCCGAAGGACAGTTTTCGGTATTTTGCATGAATGGTTCACCCAATTGCCAGACGCTATCTTTGTTCTGATCATCAAAAATATAACCCCACAAACTTCCGGTTGACGGGGGAGGGATAGAAGGGCAACTATTACCAGTTGAATCAGTTGCGGGAACGTAGTTAACTCCAGTTCCCAAGTTATTTCCCGGATTGTAAGTTACTGTATCTCTCCAAGCTAATAGACCGAGCGCAGAATTATTTATAAATGGATCAACTATAGGATCTATGCATTGCGTCCACCACAGCATTTGAGGTGGGCCTGTAAAATATTCATTAAGTTGATATGCAACCCCTATGTCATTTCCTGAACAAGCAGAATTATTGAATACAGGACGGGTTATTTTACGCCTATATGCACCGCTTGAGCCGTCAGAGTAAAGCCATTTATAAGCAACCTCCCAGTCAGTTCCCGTGTTGGTTTCACAAAACGTAACCTCAGTGTCATAGAATCCAGGATATGCTTCTGCGTGACCTACATCTAAAGTAAGATAAGCACAGAAAAATAATATTAAAATTAACGAACTTAATATCGTATTTTTTATACGCCAAATAATCATTATCGATTGGGACTCGAGCCGGTATCTTTAGGCTTGTTAAGCTTCTCAGTTATGCCTGGTGTAATTTTTTCAAGATATTCCAACAGCCTGTTTTTAAATTCGCCCGCAGTAGAAGATCCCTTCTCTTCTTCTGTTTTCAAAATATCGTAAGCAAATAACAAATTGTCGTTTTTGCGATTTTTCTCAGCTTCAGTATTCTGACTTGAAACTATCGAAGCATCATAAAGAGCATCAAGAATAGTTTTTTTGTTAGTGCCAAGGTTGGATTTCTCTATTCCGTCTTTTAGCTCATTCAATTGAGGATCATACTCAAGCTTGCCACATTTTTCATCAGAACATAACACAACAAAATCATTCTGCTTATATTGACTTGGAATATTGACTTTCGCATATTCTCCTATCTCGCTAATTAATTCCCTGAGTTTCGGATTGTGGGTCTTGGAATATTCAAGAGAAATTCCTTGTACAATATTGTATATTTTTTTGTAGTCCTCTTTATCAACCCCGTCCAATAATATAGCATCTTTCAAATTACCTTGATAAGTTGATATAAATTCAGCATTTGCACCAGAGTCTTTCAGTTGTGAAGGTAGGTTCTTTACTGAAGTGGAAGCCGGCTGTTTGTTGTTCTTAGTTAGGAGTACTGATAGTGGTATAATTGTCAGTACAATAAGGAATAACGCTAAGCCAAGTAGCAATTTAGCTTTCGGGGTAAAAGAAAAAGGGAGAATATAGCCCTGAAGGGAATCTTGGTTTTTTTCTTCCATAGGTTAAGGCCAGATAAACTTTCCTCTATAATAAAGAATATAGGGAGTGACGCCCTGATGTCAAGGAGAAATTATTGTACGTTTCTATCTACGAGTGCGAGGTCAAATTTTTCCTGTTTTTCTGGATAATTGCTAATAAAATAATTTCGAACATCTCGTGCTATTTGGAAAAATTCTTGTATTTCATTCTCAGCATACAGATTATACATATTTGATACTACGAATAAACAGCCCGCCTCTCTTAAGACATCTACGAGAGATGGGTCGCTCAAATCTCCATGCTCGCAATTATTTAAGTTATTGTCTAGATACTCCTTCGGGAAAATTGATCCATCGACAAGCTTCATGTCATTTGCCTCTGGGTGAGCTTCATAGAAGGCATTCGCAAAGGATTTTATGGTATTTATATCAGCTGGTGTGATAGGTTGATTAAAAATTGATTCGGGACTAAATTCTATTGCGACTGATGTGGGCTCAGGTGTGGGCGCTAAGGTAGGTTCAAGTGTGGGAGCTAATGTTGGTGAAGGAGTAATTCTGGGGTCTGTTTGGGAAGGCATAGGACTATCAGTCAGTCTAGCTATCGGAGTTGGGCTTTTTATATCATCAGGAGTAGGGCCTTCGGCGTTTCCACCACCACAAGCAATAGCTCCTCCTGCAATCGTTAAAGTTCCTGCAACTCCCAAGCCTATGTATTTTTCTGTTGCCATATTGCTAGTATTCTATTATATCTTATAGTTATTGTCAAGTGGCTTTTTTGATGGATCGGATTATAGCACTTGTATTTATCCTTGTCAAGGATAAAGGCTTCTGGTATGATACATTCATGGAGAAGAAAATCTTAAATTATAGAGTGGTTATTACACCAGATGAAAGGACCGGCAGGGGAAAGCCCTGTTACACTGCGTATGTGCCTCTCTTAGGTATTGCAACAGACGGAGATACGATTGAGGAGGCATTGATGAATGTGCAAGATGCAATACTGGTTTATGTTAGGTCATTAAGAGAAGATGGGCAAGAGATTCCCCTAGAGTCAATTAATGGAGAATTTATTACAACCGCAAGCGTAGAATTATCATAAAGAAAACACCTTAAGGCTATATGCCTAAATTGCCACAAATAAAAACAAAGATAATTTTGCGTGTGCTTCAAAAAGAAGGATTTATGAAAAGACCAGGCAAAGGGAGCCATATTGTGCTTGCGCATTCAGATGGAAGAAGAACAGTTGTTCCCTTTCATAATAAACCACTTGCAAAGGGGACACTTCGGGCGATTCTTAGACAGGCAAATATTTCCTTAGAGGAATTTCTACATCTCTTAAAAGAAAAGAGTTGAGCCAATTGCTAGAAGAGGCAGAACAGTTATATCTTATAGTCTTTGTCAAGTGGTTTTTTTTGGGCTCCGACCCCGCGGGTCGAGCCGTAGAAAAAACATCAAGCAGGTTTTATCGGTAATCTTTTAAAGAAATTACTTGAATTCGCTTTGATTTCCCTTGATGCTTAATATTTTCAGTGACCAAAATAGCATTATATTGTTCTGCAATTGATAAAAATGAAGCATCATAATATGTAATCTTTAATGTTTGTGCTAGGCTATATGTAGTATTCGCAATGTCTTGGCTCATTGTAATAAAAGAAATGGGCAAAGAATAGAAGATTTTCATTAATGCTCCAATATCTTCATGATCAATCTTTTTTCCAAAAAGAAGAGCATTACCAATCTCATATTTTAGAAGTTCCGGACAAAGAAGTTCAACTTGTTTTTCTCTTACATTTTCCAGGATTAGGTTCGCTTTATCAATATCATCTTCATTGTCTTGATTGAGCCATTTTATAGCAACAGAGGTGTCGATTACTAAAGAGGTCATGTTAATGAGATAAGCGATCTTGTTGAATAAATTCTGAAGCACTTTTACTTCCTTTCCCATGAATAGATCGTGCTTTTCGTATACCTTCCCAAATCTGTTTCCAGTCAACTTGTTTCTGATGAGGCTTGATTATGATTTCGTCAGGTTTAATCACAGAAATTGAAACTGCTGATGAAGGAGTAACCCAATTCACCAACTTACGGATTGAGTCGGGGATAGTTAATTGTCCTCTTTCTCTTATTATTGCTGTTCCTTGCGTGTTTATCATAGAATCAGAATATCAGAAATTCAGAAAGTTGTCAATAGTATTCGGAAGTCCACCTCCGAGGTGGGATTAGGGCTGCTATAGTCTTTGTCAACCCCTTTTTTCGTAGCATTTTCCCCAGGTGCCGCTACAAATCCACCGTTCGGCTGAGCTCACGGCCGAAGCCTCCCGGGTGGATCGGGGTGAGATCGTGAGGACCAATAGTAATAACATAAATTTCCGCTTGATGCAAGATTTTTCTTAACGTTCCATGGGGGGGGATTGGTTTTGGATAGATTGGGCTTATTCAACAGCACTTTCGAGGTTGAACCTCGAAAATCCGAAAGCACTTGTATTTACCCTTGTCAAGGATAAAGGCTTCTGGTATGATACATTCATGGAGAAGAAAATCTTAAATTATAGAGTGGTTATTACACCAGATGAAAGGACCGGCAGGGGAAAGCCCTGTTACACTGCGTATGTGCCTCTCTTAGGTATTGCAACAGACGGAGATACGATTGAGGAGGCATTGATGAATGTGCAAGATGCAATACTGGTTTATGTTAGGTCATTAAGAGAAGATGGGCAAGAGATTCCCCTAGAGTCAATTAATGGAGAATTTATTACAACCGCAAGCGTAGAATTATCATAAAGAAAACACCTTAAGGCTATATGCCTAAATTGCCACAAATAAAAACAAAGATAATTTTGCGTGTGCTTCAAAAAGAAGGATTTATGAAAAGACCAGGCAAAGGGAGCCATATTGTGCTTGCGCATTCAGATGGAAGAAGAACAGTTGTTCCCTTTCATAATAAACCACTTGCAAAGGGGACACTTCGGGCGATTCTTAGACAGGCAAATATTTCCTTAGAGGAATTTCTACATCTCTTAAAAGAAAAGAGTTGAGCCAATTGCTAGAAGAGGCAGAACAGTTATATCTTATAGTCTTTGTCAAGTAGTTTTTTAAAATTTACAGTTAAAATTTACTCACATCTGCCAACGTCAACCTACGAGGTTGCAGGCTCACAACCTCGTAGGTTGGGAAATCGGTATTTGGATTGGAAGTCCACCTCGGAGGTGGGATTAGAGCTGCTATAGTCTTTGTCAGGCCCCACCGCCTTTTAGTTGAGTAGTGCCTTTTTTTTTAATTTTCTTGCTTCTTCAAGCCAGAAATTTTGCCAGACTGAAGGAGCGGTTTTATGAAGCATACGTGGATAATCTTTTAGTTCTGTTACTTGCAAAAGCTGCTGACCCAACTGTAACGGGTCAATATGTGTATCAAATTTTATTCTGGCTTTTTGAAGCAAATTATCAAACTTCCATTGTTTTTTTTGCAGGATTAAGTATAGGTCGATAAAGTCGCGACTGCGAGGGTTCTGGTAAATCGTGAATGTTTTATTTACAGCAATATCAATTAGGCTCTCGACGATTACGTGATCAACTGCATGAGGTTTTTCTATCTCCGAGAAGGGAAAGTAGGTGAATTCTGTTTTTATAACTTCGTTTTCAAAATGAAGAAAAAATAAATTACGATTATAACTTTGTTGAAAGTCTATTTTTTTTATTTTTAATATTGGTATTAATTTCTTTAATATAATCTGAATAGTAAAAGGATCTACTTCCATTTCGCTAAAAAGATCAAGGTCTTCCGAATATCTGTGATGTAAGTAATATTCTGAAAGAGCAGTACCGCCGGTTAAGTAGAAATGAGAGAATATATCAGTCTGTAAAAAAAGCTGTTTAAGAAGACTTGTTTGCTTCGTAGTTAAGATTGTTTTGACCATAGCCAAAAGGATAAAAGCTTTCGCCTTTTTGGGTCAATCTTAAGTTCCTTCCAGTACTTAATAAGTTGGCTTGTGTTTAATTTCTCGTCATTTAATCCAAAATTAATCAATTGCTCAAGCTTCCAGATTTCATAAGCCCTTTTGTCTTTTTTAAGAAACGATGTGTTCACGCTCCAGTTATACATAATAAGAATATTATATACGGATTTTGGCAGCTTATCAAGAGTACCGTGGCTATCAAAGCGTCCCAGTTTATCTTATAGTCTTTGTCAAGCCCCTCTTCACGGGTTCTCCTACCCAGTTGGTAAAGTATGCAGTGTGCTTCGCAAGTAAAGAGTTGCCCACCTTAGAGGTGGGATTAGTGCGAACTTAGACCTATAGATTTAGACCTACGAGGTTCCAGCTTGCCAACCTCGTAGGTCGGAAGCTGCGCTGTAATCTTTGTCAAGCCCCGTTTTAAGGCTGGATTTAGCTATGCTCATGAAACTTTCCTTTAAAAACTTCATATTTATCTTGATTTAGGATAACTAGTGTATCTTTAAGGGTTTTGTTTCTCCAATGCCTGACAAATTTACTAAAAACATTTAATAGACGTTGAGACACATTTCCGCTATATCGAATTAGAATTAAGCCAAACCTTGTTGCATCTTCATAAGAAGTGATTCTTATTAATCCCAGATCGCGAGTAACAAGCGTACGTCTTAAGGTGTTGGATTTTTTGACAATTTCCTGATCGGGGGCTTGCGTAAGTTGAAGTTCATAAACAGTTTTTAGATCGATGTGGAGCGATCTGAAGTGATCGATGATAATTTTTGGAACGTTTTCATCGAAAAATAATTTCATTCAAGAGAGGCAATATGAATTTTATCTCTTTTCGTATCCAAGAAGTGAATCTCTTCTCCCGCAACGGTTTTGGCGGCATATTTTACTGCAGCTAGAATAGCGTCTTTTGTGATTTGAGGGTAGTAATCTTTAAGAATTTTCTTTTCACTAGCGCCCGTTGCCAGAAGTTCTAAGATCATATATACAGGAATACGAGTACCAGAAATTACGGGCTTGCCCCCTAAAATTTTTGGATCAACAACAATTTTCTGTTTCATATGGCTTGCTCCTGTGGTGGCAATATATTGTCTTTTAGTAATCCTTCCAAGTGGCATTGAATTGCTTCATCCAGATTTTTTCTTGTTTCCTCAATTGTCTTACCAATAGTATGAACACCCCTGAGAAGAGGAGCGAATCCATGATATCCTTTTTCGTCTGGTTCAATGATGGTTCTAAATGTATAAGTTTTCATATTTCTATTTTAGCATCTTAGTTTTTTAAGTCAAGGCTTCTTAAACCAATTGCTAAATTTTTAAGACGCGGGCTGGATTTGTTCGAGGGTTTTAATTCTTCCTTCGTGGTCGTCGACTTGATCTTTAAGTTCTGAATATTGATGCGTTTCAAGATCTCGCTCATCTCTTCTGGTTTCCAGTTCGCTCATCACGCCGTCTAGTTTGGTGAGTATTTGATCCCGATATTTTTTCGCATTTTCATCAATTTCCTCTTTAAATCCTTCCAGTTTAAAATCAATCCCTCTTCCTAAAGATCCTAGTTCATCTTTGGTTGCCAACCTTGCTAGCCTTTTTTTTAAATACTCTTTAGTTATGGCCTCTGAGGAACTTATTTTGCTTTTCATAGTGAATACTAGTATAGCATTGGTGTAACAATATCTGTCAAGGCATCGAAAGAAAGCGAAGCTGTCCCACCTCGGAGGTGGGATTAGAGTTGCTATAGTCTTTGTCAAGTATCTTTTTAGATTATCTTTTTTCTATCTATTCCAATACGAATATATCCGTTCTTCTTAAAACATTCATCAAACCCAAAAATATCTTTAGTATCGAAATGATCGGCCGAAGCCTCCCGGGTGGATCGGATAAGATTAAGACTTCACTTTTTTCCTAGGCCCTCATCGTGAGGACCAATAGTAAGAATATAAATTTCATCTTTTTCAACTTGAAAAGTAAAACGGTAGTGAATATCTATCCTTGCTTCAAACACTTCGCCACCACCCATTTTTCTTGTCCGAAGAGATGGATGGCGGTAATTTACGAGAAGAAAATCGAATTGACGTTTTGCCTTCGCCTGGATGCTTTTCGGATGCTTAGAGAGTTGCTTTCGAACACGCGGAGAGATAACAAGGTTCATAAACTCTTAAAGAATGCGTCGAGCTCCTTCTTGTTAGTTATTTTAATTCCTTTTCCAGCTTTAATCTCTTTTAAGGCTTTTTCATCAGACCATTCCCACCAAGCATCACTTCCATAATGAGGCTCTTTTTCAAAAAGTTTTGTTTTAATAACTTTTATTTCTCTAGTAAGCTTGTCAAGGCGAGCAAGAATTTCTTCTATTGTTTTTGGAGAAACGGTAATTGCCTGATTCATACTGATATCTATTTTATAACAGTTTAAAACTCTCTGTCAACACTTCTTGTGCCCAAATAATACAGGGTATCCCACCTCGGAGGTGGGATTAGGATTGCTATAGTCTTTGTCAAGTATTATTCAGACGCAGAGTTGGCGTTGAAGCTCAGCGTTAAGAAGGCCTGAGTACGGATTTTATCCTAAATTTTTCACTTCACCTAAAAACCACTTTTTTATTTCTTCCCAGTCTGTTTCGATTAGCATTTGGGGCATCTCATCCCCATCCGCTTCTTCAAAAAAAACAAGAGATTTTCGTATCATAATTTCTTTCTCTTCCAAATTACCGTACTTTTTCTGATAAAAAGAGAACATCTCTTTTAAAGAAAATTTTTGTGAAAGAAAGTAAATATCTATGAAATCCCTTTTGGTTCCCCTTGCGATTATCGTATCAAGTTTCATTGCGCAAAGATCAGGAGCAGATGCCACTGGTAACTCCAGGAAGTATTCAAAAGCGGCAATTTGCTTATATTTATATGAAAATAGGGAAAACTTAATTCCATTTACAGTTCCAATTAGAGTCTGCCAGTCTCTTTTTATCAGCTTAAGGCTGAGGTCTTTTTTTAATTTCTCCTCCCATTGTCTTTCTGCAAACTCATAAGGCGTAAAAAAATCCAGATCTATAGACTTTCGGTGCCCCAAATGGAGGGCAACTGCTGTTCCTCCGGCCAGATATGATTTTTCTGGTAAATTACCCGGTTTTAATTTTTCAAGAAGATTCTTTGTTTGAAGAAGTAAAATATTTTCAAACATTTATTATGTTTAAAGACTTATCTTCCAATAGTTCTTAGATTTAGGGGAAAGACGATTTTTCGAAACAACCTGTTTGATTTTCTTTTTGCCAAAAACCGTTTTTAACCAGAAAATAGATTTTTTATCTCCAAGCTCCAATATGCGCTTAATATAGTATTCAGGATGACTCCTTGGCGATGCTTTTTTAGGATCTATATCCCAAAAGTATTTTTGAATATATGAAGCAATCGGCATTTTTTAATTATATCAGATTATCTAGGTTTATGGGTTATGAAAATTGTTAAGACGCTGGTCGGGGTTGTTCAAGGGTCTTGATTCTTCCTTCGTGATCACTGACTTGACTTCTAAGCCGTGCGGTTTGGTCAGACGCGAGCTCTCTGTCTTGCTTTCTTTGCTCAAGCTCTGCAAGTAGGGGATCAATTGCAGTAATAATAGAATCCCTGAATTTAGTTAATTTTTGCTCCATTTTAAGTTCCAATCTGTCCTCTGACATAAATATTGAGAGTCTGGTGTCAGACTTAAGAGACTTTTCGGTTGTTTCAAGGTCTTTTTTTGTAGCAAATTTAGCCAGCTCTTTCTTCAAATATGTTTTTGTGACTGTCTGGGAGGAAATAGTTTTCTTTTTCATGGAGAATAAGTATATCACCTGAGAAGAAACTCTTGTCAATAATACAAAAATGGTACAAAATAGCTCAAAACTAATGACTAGTTGCTAGCCGCTAGTTGCTAACTTAATAGCCGGGGAAGGAGTCGAGTTTTATATTTTCTTTTGATACGCCTTGGGATTTTGCTATATCGCGGAGGGCGCGGACAAAAGGAGCAGGACCGGAGATATAGAAAATTGAAGAATTGCTAAATTGTTCTATTGTTAAATTGTCTATGTGGTTTGGAGAAATGACATATTCGATCTTAAGGCTTGGATTGTCTTTTCTAAATGATTCGAGCTCACTTTTGAATACGAAATCTTCGTCTCGGTTACCATACAGGAGTTTTACGTTTAATTTTTGTCCATCATGATCAGCTTGTTTAAGAATAGAGCGGAAGGGAGTTATGCCAATTCCTCCTGAAATGAAGACAAAATTTCTCTTTGGATCCTCAACTCCGATTAAATCGGAGTCAATTACGAATTGTCCGTCAGGACCGCTTGCTTCTATTTCATCTCCGGACTTAAGCTTCATCAATGATTTTTTAAAAGTACTGGGCTTATCAAAAATTCTCGTAGTAATTGCGACATGTCCTTCAAATGGAGCAGAGGAGATAGTAAAGTATCGGGTCACACCTCTATTATCTGGATTATTGTTTGGGATTGTGTAAAATAAGTACTGTCCCGCTTTCCATACAAGGTCGGACCTCGTTTTGGGTTTAAAAATAAAGGAGTAGGTGTCTCCTTCAGCTTTGTGTTTTTCCTGAAAAATTAGCTTCATATTTCTTTTTCTTCTCTTTTTCCGAAAAGAGAAGCAGAAACTCTTCGCCAAGCGGTGCTCGTGCTTTCAAATCTCACTCTCTTAACGGGCCCCTTTCCCGTTAGGGTATTCTCCCTGTTGCACTTATTCAATTCTCATGCACTGCGCTCCAAAAGGCGAATAAAAAAAAACACTCGATACCGGATTGGCAAATAAAAATTATTTACTATCTAATTCCTTAACCTCTTCTAGGATCTCTCCTAAATTTCCGTCCATTATTCCTTCTAAGTTGTGCCAGGATTTATTTATGCGATGATCCGTAAGTCTGTCCTGCGGGAAATTATATGTGCGGATTTTTTCAGCGCGCATTCCTTTGCCCACCTGAGTGGATTTAAGTTCCGAAGCTATTTTGTTTTGCTTTTCAACTTCAAGCTCCCAAAGTTTGGCACGAAGCATTCCCATGGCATTTTCCCTGTTTTGTCCTTGAGAGCGTTCAGTTCTGCAAGTGACCACAATTCCACTTGGAACGTGTTTTATCCTTACGGCGGTTGAAACTTTATTAACATTCTGTCCTCCGTGGCCGCCGGCTCTAAATGCTTCAAATTCTATATCTCCCGGATTTATATGAAGGTCAATATCTTCGAGCTGGGGAAGTACGGAGACAACTGCGGTAGATGTATGAACGCGTCCGCGTTTTTCCGTAGCTGGAGTTCTCTGGACTCTATGGACACCCGCTTCATATTTGAAAAAACCGAAAGCATTTTCTCCGGATAACTTTATCGCACTTTCATCGACCTGCTCGACCTTAAAATTATTTACTTCTGCAAATTTAATATACATTCTTATAAGTTCTTCCCCCCATATTTTGGCCTCGTCTCCGCCTGCGGCACCCTTAACTTCGATAATTACATTTCTATAATCCAGATCCTCGGAATCATTTGAGTTCTGAGAAAGTTCTTCCTCAAGTGCCTGTTTTTGCGCCTCCAGTTCTTTTACTTCCTCAGACGCCAAGTCTGCCATAGAAGGGTCGCTTAGGAGAAATTTGGTTTCTTCTATTTTGCGGGTGAGTTCTTCGAGTTGTACTTTTCTGTAATCATCCATAATCTAGTGGCTAGCGACTAGCAACTAGTGGCTAGTGGTTATTTTATTGACATTAGCATCTCACGGAGAGTCTTGGGGCCTTGATCCTGCTTTTTCTTTTCTTCAGTCTTTTTGGCTTTCTTTACGACATATTGCTGTGCTGTTTTTTGCTTGTCCTGAAACTTTTGAATCCGTGAAGCCGAGTCTACAAATCTTTGCTCGCCAGTATAAAAAGGATGGCATTTATAGCAAAGCTCTACGTGAATGGACTCTTTGGTCGAGCCCACAGTAAATTTATTGCCGCAGGCGCATACAACCTGTGCATCAAAATATTGCGGATGAATTGCTGTTTTCATGTGGTATAATTATAGCCTGTTTTTACTCTTAAGGCAAGAATTAATATGATAGAAGCGGAGCAAAGGATAAAATTACTTTTTCAAAGAGGTGCAAATACGCATGAGATAGTCGATCTTACGGGATATTCTTTCGATCTGGTTAATAGAATAATTAGAGAAATTGATGAAGTATTTAAGGAGCCGGTAGGAGTAAAAACTTTGGCTTTTCCAGAGGCAAATGGCAATCATGCTGAAGAGTACAGGAAAAGCATAAGAATTGTACAAAAGTTGGTAGAAGAAGGTTTTATAACTGATGATCTCGAGAACTGGAATGCGATGGTTGGGATTTACGAAAAGCAGAAAAGAGGTCTTCCAAAAAGATTTCCAGATAGATTAAGACTTGAGGTTTTCTTGAAGAGCTTAAGACTGGCAAAAACGGGAGATCATAGTCTCCTTACGAAATATATGGTTGCAGAAACCTTGGGCCCAAATCTTATTAGTGATAGATTTTTCGAGAATGAGCAGAATTTTGTGGGAGAAAATTCAGCAGATAATCCTGAGGGACTAGATGTAGATAGAATCGGATATTACCGAAGTGACGAAGATGGTGATAAATGGAGACAGCCTATGGGTTTTGGACAATATGGAGGAATGGTGGTGGATTCTCCGAATGAGGCTTTACACAGGCAACTTGCAAGGAATATTCAAGTAAAAACAGCTCCTTCTAAGGAAAAGGAGTAGGCTATTTCAGTTTCTTAATTATTTCTTCAATGTCTAGGTTTTCTTGTTCTCGCTTTTCCATATCTTTTAAGGCAATATTGCTTCCATCAACTATTATAGAGTAGGGGATATTTTTCCTGTCAGCGTATTTGAGCTGTTTTTCGAGCTTATCCTCTTCATTTAAATACAGTTCGCAGGGAATATTTTCATTTCTCAGTTTTTTATAAACTTCAAGAGATTTATTTTTATCGCCGGAAATTGTAACCAAAGCTTTCACAGAAAATAAGTTTTTTGGGAAAAGATCGAATTGTTCTAATGCTTCCATGAGCCTGTCAAACCCGAATGCAAAGCCAACGGCTGGAACCTGTCTGCCGGCAAACATTCCGATTAGATTGTCATACCTTCCGCCGCCTGCAACAGATCCGGCGTCATATCCTTCAATCTCCATTTCAAAGATCAAACCAGTATAATAATCCAGTCCTCTGGCCAGCGTTGGTAAAAAAACAATTTTTTCCTCATCTATTCCAATATTCTTAAGAATTTGAGAACAGTTTTCTATGTAAGCTGGTGGTTTTGTATTTTTGACAGACTGCAGGATGTTTGTAGCTTTTTCTTGTGTAAAACCGTTTGAGATTAATTCTTCTAATACTTTTTCTTCACCAATTTTTTTCAGTTTGTCAATTGCCCTTGTGATTATTATTAAATCTTTTCCAGATAGTGAATTAGAGTCGGCAAGATTCATGAAGACAGAACGATCATTAATTAAAATTTTGAAATTCCTAAATCCTAGTTTATCTAGAGATTTTGTAGCTACTGCGAGAATTTCCGCATCAGAAAGGAGAGAGGACGAGCCAACTACATCAGTATCCATTTGAAGGAATTCTCTGAAGCGGCCTTTTTGTGTATTTTCCGCACGCCAAACATTTGAAATTTGATATCTCTTAAATGGCATCGGAAGCTCGTTTTGATATTGGGCGACAACCCTTGCAAGGGGAACTGTCTGGTCATAGCGGAGCGCCACTTTTCTTTTGCCGTTGTCTTCAAAACGGTACATAAGCTTATCGCCTTCATCGCCGTATTTGCCGAGCAAAACTTCTTCGTATTCAAGAGCGGGAGTTTCAAGAGGTTCAAAGCCATAGGACTCAAACACTTTTTTCAAAGTATCTATCAGCCATTGTCTTTTCTTGGCTTTTTCGGGCAGAAAATCCCGAAACCCTTTAAGCAACTTCGGTTGAACCTTAGTCATAATATATGTATGTTATCATAAATTTATTTTCCGCAATATGGACATTTTGATTCACTGCCAAATCTTTGTTCGCGCGTTATGCCTGCGGTTAATGGATCATCAAAACATGTCCATGTATTTCTGTGACAAACCGGTCCCAATGGATCGACATAAATAGCCAATATGTCATCTTCACATCCTTTTTTGATATTATCTACGATTAATCTATTTCCAGATGTTTCTCCTTTTAACCACAATTTTTTTTCAGTTCTTGACCAAAATACTACTTCATTCCTATCTAAAGTTAGACGATAGGCTTCCGCATTCATATATCCAGTCATTAAATATTGGTTAGTTTTGGCATCAAGAATTGATGCGGGGACAATACCCCGTAGTTTTGCATAATTTAGCTCATAGAACGGTGAGCTTTTTTCTTTATTATTTTTTTCCATCTTCTTTCACCTCCTTTCCACAAAAAAACCGCCTCAAAGGCGGTCGACGAACACAACAATCCCGCCTTCTTAGAAAGCGGAATGATGTACGGTAATCTTAAAAGAAAGTATGCTCATATTATGAGTAGTATAGCAGAGCTTACATTGATAATCAAATTTCAATAAGATTTTTTGGGGAATGGGTGAGGAGACGGAAGCCTCTATTTTCTAAAACTGCCAAGTCTTCGATGCGGACGCCGCCGTAGCCGGGAATATAAATCCCAGGCTCTATTGAGAAAACCATTCCCGGTTTTAGAATATCTTTACTTTTTGGTGAAAGACTTGGTGCTTCGTGGACTTCAATTCCAATTCCGTGTCCCAGAGAATGGGGAATTGTCGGATAACCTTGTCCGACAACATAGTTACGGGCGATATTATCAATACTAGAAGCTTTAATTGTATTATATATCGATATATGATACAACGATTCGATTGCTTTTTGTTGGGATTCTAGAACGATATTGTAAATTTTTTTAAATTTATCATCAGCCTTTCCGAAAAAGACAGTCCGAGTCATATCCGAACAATAGTTTTCAAATTTAACTCCAAAGTCCAACAGAACAATGTTATTAGTTATTAGTTTTTCGTTATTCGATTTATGGTGAGGCATTGAAGAGTTTTTTCCGAAAGCAACTATGGGAGGGAAAGAAATATCAGCTCCTGACTTTTTGATAAACATTTCGAGCTCACGTGCGACTTCTTTTTCTGTAACGCCTACTTTTAGTTTCTTTAAAATAAATTCAAACGCTTTATCTCCTAACTCACATGCTCTCTCTATTTTTGAAATTTCATCTTTACTTTTTATAATTCTTAAATTTCGCAAATCCTTCAAAGGCTTAACTCTGAAATATTTCTTCAGTTTTTTGTATTCTGCAAGGCTTATGTCAGTCTCTTCAGCTCCAATACTTTTGATTTCCGCAGATAGATTTTTGAGGATATTCTCAAAGGAATTATCTGATGAGATTTCTAGAAGTTTGAAATGAGGAATACTGGAGACCGCTTCTGAATACCTTCCATCGGTTAAGATATATCCATAAACCCCAGGGGTTTTGTGCTTCAACCCCTGGGGTTGAGCCAAGACCAGCAGAAATGCTTCGCGCTCCAGATACGAAAACCCATTGTAATTTGTAAGATAAACAATATCAGAGACTGAGGAAATAAGTACGGCATCAAGTTTGTTCTCTGAAATAATTTCACGAACTTTCCTTAGCTTGTCCATTATTGCCCAGGGGATTTGGTAGTTTTAACTTTTGAAGTGGGAGTAGGTGTTCCAGTTGTTGCCTCAACTTTTATATTTGAAGTAACATCGGGAAGCGCAATTATACGGGATGCCTCAAAAAGACCTGCCTGACCGGCAGGCAGGCCTGAATTATTTTTGCCCGGATATCCTACAATTACAATTGTTTGTCCTATTTCAAGTTTTGAGAACCCTGATTTTACGAGCTCTTTTTTATCCCGATCATATGAAAATGTTCTCGTCGATGATTCCACGTTGACGTCGTGGGTTTTATTATCCAAATCCGTCAGGACAAGAGTAAAATTTTTGGTATCCATTTTTGAAACTACTCCATGCATAACCTGAGGAAGATCAATTTCATCGATAAACCTTGCGAGAATTCTTCGTGACTCTTTGTTATAAAGGCCAAGTACGCCGATTTTATCACCCTTTTTTATATCTGATATGCCAAAAGATTTTGTCTGTGGGGAGCTGAACTGCGTAAACTCATCAACATCAATAAATTTAGTATTTTCATGAATATCACTGAGCGTAATCTGCGTATTTGAAACATTTACAACCTCTCCCATGATTCCCTTTTTCTCTACAAGCTTTAACTGTGCCACGCGGGATGCGATCTTACTTGAAAGGGAGTTGATCTGTTTCTGTATAAGACTGGGTGATGGAGTAGATGTAACTCTTGGTGTGGTTTTGGGCGTGGGGGATATAGCATAGGAAGAAGACATAGAGAAGCTATTAAGATATAAAGATATTATGAGTAAAAGTATTGGAATTCTTTTCATTTTAAAAATCTTCGCTTGAAAAAGTCACTGTTCTTGTCATTTTGGTCTCCTCACCGCTTGGGGAAATCGCTGTTATTTCGACAAAATTTTCTCCATCGTCAATATTTACAGTAGTTGAGAAATTTCCGCTTGATGCTGGTGTTAAGACTTCCTGATCTACGGGCGTAACTATTACAATAGTTGCGTCTTTCTCGGTAGTCCCCTCAACCGATATAACTTTTTTTGAAAAAACTCCTTCGTCTGTTGGGTTCTTTATGCTAAGTTGGACGCTTTGCGACGGCGTAGGGATTGGATCTGATATTATTATTGTCTTTGTTTTTTGTTCGGGAGATTTTCTAGTCCCCTGATATAAATAAAATGCCGAGCCGGTTACAAGAATTCCTACAAGCACAGCAATAAAGGATAAGATGACTCTTTCAGTCTTCATTTTGGATACAGGCATAATAAGACAAAAAGAACCACTTGTCAAGAAATTTATATCTATGATAGGATGAGTTACATGGAAATTTCAGTGGTAGACAGAAGTACAATAAGGATTAAAGGAAAGAATGTCAGTTTTATAGTTGATCCAACATCTTCCATGCCAAAAACTCCTGCGGACGCGGTTTTGTTCATAAAAGATAGCCAAGATTCAGATTCTCAAGTTTCTAAAGTTGTGGAAGCTCGGGTAATAATAAAAGGAAAGGGAAGCTATGAAGTCGGCGGAGCAAGAATTACATCTGTAAAAGTAAACGGAACTTTCTTTTACTCCCTAAATATAGATGGGCTCAATATTTTCCTGACCAATACCAAAGGGGCTGAAAAAGAGCAGGATATGGGGTCATGCAATATTTTAGTCCTTAACGTAGACGGGGAGTTTAAAGAGTCTTTGGTTTCATCTTTTGAACCGAGCGTAAGTGTATTGTACGGCGAGAAATCCGAAGGCGCAGTAAAGCTTCTGGGTAAAGAGCATCAGACAGTTTCTAAGTTTTCTCAGACAGCAGATAAATTGCCGGCAGACCCCCAAGTGGTTTTATTAAAATAAGTTATTTATATGGCAGGAGTAAAAGTTCCTCCGCACAACGAAGAGGCTGAGCAGAGCGCATTGGGTTCAATATTAATAGATAAGAACGCGATTGGAGTCGTGTCTGAAATCGTATCATCCTCTGATTTTTACAATACTACAAACGAAATAGTCTATTTGGCAATGCTTGCGCTTTATGAGAAAAGACAGCCAATTGACCTCCTGACTTTAAAATCCGAGCTAAAGGCAAATAAGACTAAGGATAAAATTGATACGTCATACTTAACGGATTTAGTCGAAACAGTTCCCACAGCCGCCAACGTAGAGCATTACGCAAAAATTATAAAAGAAAATGCGGTGAAGAGGTCTCTAATTACACTTGGTGGGCAGATTACTGAGATGGGTTTTATGGAAGACAAGGAGTCAGAAGAGCTTCTTGATAAAGCAGAGTCTGTAATATTTTCAATTTCGCAGGGAAGCGGTGTCAAGGGATTTGTGCCTCTTAAAGAAATGCTTGCGGAGAGCTTCGACAGAATAGATGAGCTTCATAAGGGTGGGGTAGGAATGCGCGGAGTTAAAACGGGATTTGTAGATCTTGACAATATTCTTTCAGGAATGCAGAAGTCAAACATGATTGTTCTTGCGGCGCGTCCGGGGCAGGGAAAAACAGCAATGATTGCAAATATTGCTCAGTTTGTTTCAGTCACAGAAAAAATCCCTGTGGGGATTTTTTCCTTGGAAATGAGTCAGGAGGAGATAGTTGACAGACTTCTGGTCGGACAGGCGGATGTAGATGCATGGAGATTAAAAACAGGCAAATTATCAGAATCGGATTTTAACAAACTCTCAGAAGCAATGGGGATTTTGGCCGATGCACCTATATATATAGATGATACGCCCGGAGCATCTGTGTCTGAGATACGGACCCGTGCGAGACGCCTTCAGCTTGAGCGCCAAGTCGGACTTATAATCGTTGACTATCTTCAGCTGGTAGACCCCGGAAGGCGTTATGACAATAGGGTTCAGGAAGTTTCTATTGTTTCACAGTCTCTAAAAAATTTAGCAAGAGAACTTAAGATTCCTGTAATTGCGGTTTCCCAGTTGTCACGTGCAGTTGAGCATAGAGGAGAGAAGAAGCCTCAGCTTGCGGATCTAAGGGAAAGCGGAGCAATCGAACAGGACGCAGATGTTGTCATGTTTTTATACCGTATGGAAGAAGCCATGGGAAACGTAATTCCTACAAAACTTCTTATTGCAAAGCATAGAAACGGACCAACAGGGGAGATAGATTTACTTTTCAAAGGAGATAGGATAAGATTTTATAATACGGAAAGAAAGAGAGAAGAATAAAGTAGCCATTAGCAACTAGCAATTAGCGATTAGGAATTAGTAGAATACATTTCAAAACTAGTGGCTAGTTACTAAATATCTAGTTGCTATTTTTTCGAAAGGGGGTGAATAATTAATGGATCCAAATCAAAATCAAGGCGGAGCAGGCGGAGGAGGTGATCAGAATCAAAATCCAAATCCAATGCCGCCACCAGCAGAACCGACTACGCCAATGGGCGGAGATCAAAGTCAGAATCCAAACCCAGCGCCATCAGAGCCAACAAATCCAGTGCCGGCCGATGATCAAAGCTCCGGAAACGGAGGAGGCAATATGGGCGGCGGAACAGGAGCACCAGGAGTGTAATTTTACTAGTAAAATTAAATAACAGAGGACCTTATTCGTAAGGTTCTTTGTTATTATTGGCTGGATGAAGGCGGAAGCTTAATAGTTTTTCTTGCAAATGCGATATTTAATGCTGCTTCTGCAAGATTTTCACTTCCGTCAACGGATTGAGCTACTTTGTTAGCATGATCTCTTCTTCTCTGAATTTCTGCTAAAGGAGCAGTGAAAGCCTGATCATCAATGTTCGGTCCATGTTTTTCTACCATAAGAGCAATTATCTTAAATATTAGAGAAATTGTCCAGCAGTATTTCAAGTTTAGACACGATATTATGGAGTAATCGTTGGTTGAGGAGTAGGAGAAGTAGAAGATTCTCCTTGATAAACAAAATTTCTTGTAAGTGTATCCGTATCTTGGGAAACTGTGCTTTGCACGCGGAGTTCAAATTTTACGTTTCCGTTGGGCAGATTATAAAGACTTGGAGAATTGCTATTGTATTCAGACCACGAACCTCCATTTATTCTATATGACCAGACAACCGAGCAATATTCAGGATTGTTATATTTAATAGTTATGTAAACAGGATTGCTATCAACTATTTCTCCTTCTTTGGGATTTGTAATAGAAATTGGCCCAATCTCTTTTTTGCAAGTAGTACTTGTGGGCTGAGCTTGCGGAGTTGACTCACTATTATTCTGCGGGACTACTATAACTTTTTCTGCTGGTGATGGCGCAGGCTGGTTTTTCTTCTGAGAATTGAGATTGCTCAAATTTAAAATAATTACTGTCAAGAGCACGGGAATAGAAAGGGCGCCTGCGACCCAATCAAGATGCTTTTTCCCAACTTTAAGCTTTTTGATATTTCTCTTAATAACTTCCATGGAGACTCTATATTTTACCAGAAATCAGCCTAAATTTCACTGAACGCAGCTTAAAGTGTCTTCATAGACTCGGCGATTTTTATAAGCTCCTCTTCAGACAATATGCAAGCACTTTCTACTTGAGGTTGATTGCCTACTATAATTTGTAAGCTATGTGTTTCCCAGATTAATTGACGCGCTGTAAGCCTAAATTCTTGATTGTGTTTTAGAACAGAAGCTTTTGAAGCTTCATAGAAATCTGAGGTTCCCAGCCAAGATTCTGGTGGGCCATTGTACATTTCAATGATCAAAGCAGGATTTCCAAGAACCTCAACTTTATCAACGACTTTGACCCAATTATCCCATTGACCCCCAGTAAACTGAAAGGGATCTTTAAATAGTCCATTTTTGTATATTATCTTTTTTTCAACTGGGATTTGAAGAATTTCAAAAGCTCCGTCCTCAGGAGTCGTTGGTCCACAAAAATAAAATTTTTCTAGACTACTATTTTTAAAATGCTCTTCTAGAGTTTTCGGTAAAACATTGCGCGGAAGATAGGTGGGAGATAGCGGATTATATTTGGCTTTAAAATCGGACAGTATTGTTGCATTTACTGACTGAACTCTTTTATATTCTTGTGATTCCAGGCGCAGTTTATTACCAAGCGGAAAAAAACTTACAGAACCTAAAATAAAAGTTATAACTAAGATTATTAAACCAGGAATGAGGCTCTTTGAAAAGATGGATCTGAAATAGAAATCTTTGTTTTTAATTCGGACCCACGCCAGAGGCAAAACCGATATAGACAATAAAGTAGGTAAGCCATGCTCGAGCATCAGGACGAGACATCCTACGCCAAAACAGGGTTTGCCGATCGAAAAGAAACTTTGAATGTACAAGATTACAGCCAAGATTGGATATAAAATTATAATAATTTTGGCGACAGGTCTTAAAAAAAATTGCATTAAATTCAAAACAAGAGCAACTATAATTAAAGGAATGAAGATTTGATTAATTAATATTAATTTCCCAAAGTTTTCGATTACTGTATTACCAGCTACAATTAGAGGGGTATTATATATAACTAGATTGGCAATAATAGATAGGGTAAACCAAAAAAGCGTAGTTAAGAAAATCTCTAAAATCATTGAAGATTTTTTTGGCGAAATGGGTTGAGCGGGGACTTCTTGATTTACTTGAGGAGCGTTATTTGTTTCTGGATCCACTAAGTACAGTTTATTTGCATTTATATTCGCAAGTCAAGTTATAAAATTTGTGGGCAAAGAGGGAGTCGAACCCTCATGGCCTTGCGACCAGTAGTTTTTGAGACTACCGCGTATACCGTTCCGCCACTTGCCCATAGGCAACTTGTATTATATACTCTCAGCTATATCTAGGCAAGAAATATGAAGAAAAAAGCTACTAATGTCAGGCTTGAAAAACACGT